>Ga0272440_1001540_pt1 | contig 18760 bp, 21 predicted proteins | sample SSMMMBAug17_FD_192440 | JGI IMG/M metagenome (GOLD analysis project Ga0272440, IMG submission 192440) | Marine sediment archaeal communities from Little Sippewissett salt marsh, Falmouth, MA, United States - SSM-MMB-Aug17 | ecosystem: Environmental > Aquatic > Marine > Wetlands > Sediment ...
TACTGAAAATAACTTCCCCATTTATCTTGAACGTATAATTGTTTGGCACGTAGAGACGTAGCATGCTACGTCTCTACAGAACAAAAACCCCTGACGAACATTTTTTTGAAATGGGGAACTTATTTTCCGAGAATTCCTTAGGAACTTCCATATCTATTAACGCTATCTCTATGATCTCGCCAGGCCCCATGAAGATCTGATATCGTTTGCCGAGACTCCTGTAATTTTTGTTTAATGGCATCTCGTTCCGATAGTGATGCTTCCAACTGGCTTTCAAGATCATTTATTTTACTTGTTTTGGCAATATCAATACCTTTAAGATACTGTATTTTTGTTTTATAATCAGATAGTTTCTTTGCGGATACATCAATTGTTGTGTCCATATAATTAACATCAGAAAGCAAATCATTTTTTTCTTCAGTTACCGCATGAAGTTGATCTTTATAGTCCTGAATCATCAGTTTTAATTCTTCAATTCGGTTATTCATGGCCCGAATGGTAACCTGATCATCATTACGCTCCTGGGTGATATGTTCCAGCTCAATGGCCAGTTCTCGTCTTGATGGCAACTCCTGTTCCAGTTGACTAATTTTTTGATTGAGTCGTAATTCATTGTGATTCAGTGATTCTATTCTTTCTCTGGCTTTTTTAAGATCTTTTTCCAGTGATGCATTGACTTTTAAAACATTTTTCAACTGGTTTTCCATATTGGTAATAACCTGATACATGTTGTCAATGGTCGAATCCAGATCAACCGCATAAATACTTTCTTTGAGAGCGTCAAGTCCTTTGATTTGCGGCAATGGTGTTTCGGTAATTTCAACAGTGATGTCTTTATCCGCTTCACTGGTTTTCGCATCAATTTCTTCTTCAAGTGCATCCATCAAGTCTGTATCTGTTGCGTCAGTTGTAACAGATGTTGCCTGGATGTCATCTCTGGTTATTGTGTCTGTTTGTGGCATGATTACCTCCGAAATCGTTATAAAAGTATAGTGGATAAAGATTCCTTAAGAGAATCCAGTTCGTTGTCATAAAATAAGGCATTGGATTTTAATGTATTGCATGACTCGCTCAATTCTTTTTTCACAATGCCGCTGACATCCAGAATATCACGAGATACCTTTATTTCATGTTGGTAGTCCTCTGCTTTTTTCTGCAATCGTATGATTTCTTTTTCAGGCGAACTGATGGCATCCATTTTGTGTTTTTGAGACAACAAATATTCATAACGCCTTGCAGACCGGCTTTCATTCTCGTTTTCATCCTTGATTTTTTGGTCAATGGCTGCGATTTCAGCTTCGAGCTTCTGGATTTCCATTTTCATGGCGTCATTGGCCTGTATCACTGATTTTTCCTGTGCTTTATGAGATTGAATGGTTGATTCCAGTTTTCCAATATCATAATCTGATCCTGTTTCAGCAAGGGCTTTATTGACTTCAAGTTGAAGGCGATTCTTTTCGGAAGTTATTGTTGGTAAGACTTTTTGAACAAGTGCTATTTCTGTTTTATTTACCGCAAGCGCTTTTATCATATTGTTCATTTCTGTACGTGTATCAGCAATGTAGTTTTGAACAATGGTCTGGGTATCAGAACCGGCATCCTGGCTTTTGGATAGGATTGTATCCAAAAGACTACAAATACGTTCTTTGGCAGTGATTTCCGATACCAAACTGTTGGATTGTTTACCCATACTGGCTTGTTCATCTTTAAAATGTTTGTTTTGCGCTACCAGCAGGTCCAGTTGGGATCGGTATTCTTTTTGTGTCAAATTCAGAATAGAGATTTCTTCACTCATCTGATTGTCTTTTTGTTTCAGGGTGTGAAGTTGTTTGCTTTGTTTTTGAATTTCAGTTTCAGAAATACCTTCAGCATCAAAACTTTTTTGGACTGTTTCTTTTTCAAATATCAAGGCATCGTGTTGCCTTTTGGGGTCGATCAAGGTTTCCTGAATGGCTTTGAGTTCCCTGACAACAGTTTCATTTTCTGCTTTTGAAACCATCAGTCTGTCCTGAACCCAGGAGATATCTTTCATGAGCTTTGATATGGTTGCCTGAAGTAATTGACGTGTTTTCATGGCATTGACACGAGAACTGACATTCTTGACCAATCCCTGAAAACGATCACTACTTATTGTTATTGTCGCTGAATTTGCCATTTAAAACGCTCCTTTCATCAAATCTTCGATTATCATGGATGCTTTTTCTTCAGCCAGATGCAGTGAATGTGTCAGCGAATTTTGATCGTCAAGCATTTGTCTGATAGCATCCATATCTATTTCAACCTGATGATTGACATCCTGGTACTGGTTTTCAATTGTTGTAAATGTGGTCAACGCTTTATCATACGCGCCCACAGTAGATTCCAAAGATTGAATTTGACTGTTTCGATGTTTATTTTCTTCAGAAATACGCGCAAGACTGATTTTCTTGTTTGCCAGGGATTTTTTTAATGTTACCAGTCTTTCAGTAAATAGTTCATTATCTTTTTGATGTTGATTCAATCGGTCGGACAGTGTGTTGACTTCCTTTGTCAACACTTTAACACGCATCAACTCAGAAAGTTTTGACTTAAAATTATTAATTTGAGTCTGATTGTCAGTCAATTCAGTTTGGAGATTGGTCAATTGCTGTTTATGTGCGTTGGTTTCATTGAGCTGGTGAATGTACTTTTCATTAATTTGAAGCAGGTCAGATTCAATGGTTTCCTGATTCAGTTCAGTTTGTGCCAGAAGTGATGCTATTTTATTGGATAGCTGCTGTTTGTCGGAACGTAATTGATTCAAACGTATGCGATCTTTTTCAATGGTTTGCTGCAAAGACTGATTATTGCTGATCGTATGTTTGATCCTGGCTTTGATATCCAGGATGGATTCTTTCAATTTCTTTTTCTCTGGTTCCAGGGCATTGGTTCTGAGACTGATTTCATGAATTTCTTGATTCAGCAGTTTCGCAGTGTCTTTTATGGTTTTGAATTTGTGCTTAAGCTGAAAAATTTCATTTTCGATGTGCTTGATTTGACTTTTCGTCACTGCATATTGACGATTCGTTATTTCCAGATGTTTGATATGTTGCTCAAGTTGATCATCAACCTGTGATAATTCCGATTTCGCCTGTTTCAATTGACGATTCAGGGAATCACGTTTTTCCACCAGATCTTTAATTTCCTGTGACATAGTGTGGCCCTCCTGTTATTGATTGATAAATTCGTTCCAATAGGCCTGATATTCACTGATTTTCTTTTCCATCTGTGATTTTTCAGCAGCAGCGAGTTTTGCCATCTTTTTAGCCCTGTCCAATTCTTCTTTCAAGGGAGCAATATCAGCAGTGAGTTTTTTCAAATCTGAACGACAATTTTGCAACTCTTTTTGAATGTCATTTCGTTCATTGATTGCGGACTGATGTTCTTTTTGAATGGTATCGTATTTTTCCTGAATCTTGTTTTTTGTGTTTTGCAGGTCTGTTATTTTTGATTCAAGATCAGTTTTTTCTTTAGATAATTCCGAAAGTTTCTGTTTGCTTTCTGTCAATTCTTTGGATTGGGTTTCAATTTGTTTTTCACTTTCAGTAAGCTTTTGTTTGAAGGTCTTAACTTCAGCTAAAAGTGCGTTACGTTCTTTATCAATGGTATCTATTTTATGTTGAACATCTGCGTTGGCTTGTTCAAGTTTTTTTGTAGTGGATTCTAACAATTGTTTATCATCGGTAAGTTGCCTGACCTGTGTTTTAATATCATCAAGCTGTTTGGACAGACTGTTAACTTTTTTATCAGCATCATCGGAGATTACGCGGATTTTTTGTTCAAGGTTTGTTTTTTCAGTGGTAACATCTCGGATTTTGTTTTCAAGCATATCCAGGATTTTATGCTGACGTTTCACTGCATCCTGGATAATATCGGGCGTCTGTTTTTTTTTCTCGCTGATGCGAACATCTGCTCGTTGAACGATCTGATTGATACGTTCCATAATTTGTAATTTGGACGCGTTGAGCTGTTCTTCTATGACCTGGTTAGTTGATTGCATATTTTCTCCTTTTTATTCTGGATGTCTTGGTTTTTGGATAGCTTAGGAATACTCGACAAATAAATTCCCATTTATTGATATTGTTCGTTTTGAGGTAAATGTACTGTAGAGACGTAGCATGCTACGTCTCTACACGACTATACTTTTTAATCATCTTCCCGCAACTGATCCCAATATTCATCCGGCATATCCTTGCATAAATACAACGCACCATTTGCCCCCGCATAGAGGGGTTCTTCAACTCGGGTAACCTTGCCAAAACCAAGTTCTTCTTTCATATACTTCTCGATTTCTTTGTGCAAACCAACAATCTGGCTGCCACCGCCAGCCAAAACAACATTTTGTTTTAAGCCATCCTGAAATTCAGGATCAAAGGTAGCAATCAGATGTTTCACACCTGCGACAATTTCTGGAACAATGGTGCGGCATGCCTCACGAAGTTCATGGGTCACGTCATGGGGTGTGGGCTTGCCATTGACTGGCAGATTGATCACCACACTTTCTTCCTGATTGGAAATAAATGAATTCTCTTCTTTAATCTTTTTGATCATTGTCTGCGTAAAATTTGCCTGTGAATACTTTTCCTTGATCAAATCCAGAAACACCTGATCAATATGATCCCCTGCTTTGAAAGTAGTGACCTGATCTTCCTCAGTTGGAATTGTGCCATGCATCCGACACAAATCGACAGTTCCAGCACCAATATCGATAATCAAGGCATTGGTGTAAATGTTCAGGCCATATGCCACTGTAAATGGTTCAGAAGCAATCATGACATCATCAAGAATGCCATTGGCAATATCCAGTAAATCCTGTTTATTATTGTAAGTCGCCAATGCAGGCGCACCGACAACACCTCTGACAATTGTCTTTTCTGATCGATTTTCATCAGCCAATGCCAGTTCTACCAGGTGCATGAGAAGTTCTTTTGCTGTTTCTTTTGCTTTTTTGTATTCTTCAGCATTTTCAGATGCATTGTCCGAATGCATCAGCACACCTTTTCTAAAAGGGCGAAAAACATTCAATGCCAGCCGGTTTTTGAGACATTCATCGCCAAAAACAATCTCTTTGCCCAACATTCGGCTGGATACAGCATCTTTCGGATATCCCACATAACTGGATACATGCGTTCTGATACCATTATCGCACGCAATTACACTTCTGGATGTGCCCAGGTCGATGCCTATGTTTAAAATTTTTGCCATTTGTTTTATGCCTCCACATAATATATATTTGAATATGAAGGATACAATCATTCATATTCTTTGTTTTATTAAGAAATACAATTTTTTAAGAATACTTCGAAAATAACATACTCATTTTTCATGATCGTTCCAAAAAATAAGGTCGTGTAGAAACGTAGCATGCTACGTCGTGTAGAGACGTAGCATGCTACGTCTCTACAGTAAAATCACCTCAAAACGAACAATATCAATAAATGGGAACGTTATTTTTAGAGATTTCCTTCTAGCATCGAATTATATTTTGTTTCATCATCAAGTCGCTCCAGATATAATTTCAATGGAATTTTTTTATTTCGCAGTCCAAGTTTACTCCGAATATTATTACGATGCGTAGCAATTGTTTTTTCTGAAAGATTTAGGACATCAGCAATCTCTTTGGTCGTCTTTCCAAATCTAATCAGATTGGCAATCTGAATTTCCATTGATGTCAATTGAATGAATGTTGTTGCCAGCCGACGATTCATGGATGACACAATTTCATTCAGATTATATTCGAGAATACTCAAATACTTCTTTTGAGATTCAGATAAACGTCCCCCTTTAATTTTTTCAATATATGGCTCTATTGAAAGCTTGATATTGTAAATTATATTTTCTTCCAGGGCCTTTTTATCTGCTTCTCTTTGATTGAGTAAATGCCTGTATGCAATTTTTACTTCATCAAGTTGTTCAGTCAGATTTTTCACAAGATTTTCAAGATTCGACATTTTTATCCTTTTGTTATTTCATCATGCGCTCAATTTCTTCTAAAATAGTATCTTCTCCCACAACAAACATATCATTCATTTTGCAATATGCAGCAGCGCTGTCTAATAATGCGATCGCTTTTCCGGGTAAATACTCCTCCTGAATATGCTCCATACTTTCTTCAATGGATGCCATCAATGCAATTTCTTCAATTTCTACACTGTGAAATTGTTCAAAACATCTGGCAACGCCTTTCAAGATCCGAAATGCTTCCTCAGGTGTCGGTTCATGTACAATAATTTTTTTAAAACGTCTGGACAGCGCACGATCTTTTGCAAAGATTTCAGCATCAGCAAAGGTTGTTGCTCCAATGCATGGAAATTCTCCTCTGGATAGTACAGGCTTTAATATTTCTCCTGCGCTCATGGCACCTTCAGCAGAACCGGCATTTAATATTGTATGGATTTCATCAATAAAAATTATAATACGATCTTTGAGTGTCAGTACTTCATTCATTAAGTTTTCAAGTCGATCTTCAAAATCTCCCCGAAAACGTGTGCCCGCCACAATACTGTTCAAAGAAAGATGATACAGCATCTTGTCTTTCAAACAGTCTGGCACGAATCCATTGTGAAGCTCTCTTGCGAAACCTTCAACAATGGCTGTCTTTCCAACCCCTGGATGGCCTATAAGCAAGGGATTGTTAATTTCCATTTGTGACAAAATCTGGATCAGCCGAGCAATGTAACTTTCACATCCGATGAGCGGTTTTGTTTTTCTGATCATTTCTGGTGTATCCAGACGTACACCATATTTATTCAATGTACTGGTATCATCCGCTTTTTTTTCGGCAATGGGCCGAAAAAAAGGTGTCAATTCTTTTGGCAGCTCATAAGCTGATGGCACAAAGAAAAAAACTGTCTGCTCTCTATTTGTAAACTCGCGGGAGAGTTCCTTTACCAGAGATCGAACCTCACCAACATTGGGATGAAAACTATCCTTGCTTCCCAAAAAATGATGAAAATCTTCCAGAATGTAATCCACGCCATTTTGCGGTCTGTTAATGATGAATCGTAATGCTTCCTGGGGTTTACTGAATACTTGCCCGCTTTTACTTTCACTGGATTGATAATTATTGGTTAAATAATCCAGCATGAACCCACGCGCATGGTTCCATAAAATTGTTTTTCTGCCAGTTTCCTTGATTGTGTCGATTAATAATTTTAAATCATCGTGATAATGATCATACAGGGCCAATGATAAATTTTTTTCGGGATTGACAGCCAATTCTAATTCATATTGCATGCATTCTCCCTAATCGCATCATCACGCGGCTGCCAGTTCATCGCTCTGCAAGATTTTTTTAAGTTTTAATGAAATATCCATCCGGCTTTTCGTTTCTTGAAACAGGCTGTGCGCACGTTTCAACATGACATCATATTTTTTAAGTTTGGGCAGTTGTTTTTCTTTTTCCAGGTTGATATTTTCTATGGCTTTTTTCATTTTTCGGATACGATCCAGGGCCATGTTCTTTTCAGTTTGAAAATTATCCAATTCTTCAGCCAGGCTGTCCATCAGGTAATCAGTATTTTCCTTATCTGATGCTGTCGCTTTTTTCATGGATTGAATTTTGTTGATTTCATCAACAAGCCGATCATGTGTATCTGTCAGTTTTGCAATATCATCTACAGACGCGGCCTTTCGATGTTCATGATCTTGAATAGCGCCATTCAAGAACTCGATAGATTGATCCATTTGCAGGTCATCTGATTTGAGTTGTTCATACGTATCCTGGAGTTTTTGATTTTGGACATTCAAGGCATTTAATTGTTTTTCAAGGGAAATCAGATCCCTGGCCAAAATTTCAGCCGTCTGGTCATCAATATTGATAGTGGTGTCATCCATTGTGATTATCTTCCTGTTGTTTTCTGGTTTGTTTAATATCCTGGTACGCCTTGAACTGATCTGAATACGACTGTTTCAATTCATCCTGTAAGGATTTTAATTTTTCAGTCAAAGCGATTTTTTCACCACGCAAGGCATTGATTTTGTCTTCATATTTTTTCAATTTTGTCTGATGCGATTGTATTTGTACTTCCATATAATCAATTTCCATTCGCGCATCAATTTTTTCTTCTTCAAAAGAATTGATCATCTCATTGAGTTTTTCATTTTTCTTTTGCATGAAATCATTGGTTGCCTGAAGGTTTTGATTTTGATGAATCAATTGATTTTTTTCTTCAGAAATATGTTCGATTTGAATTTGCAATTCACGTTTTTCAGGCATTTGAAGTTCAAGTTGTTCGATTTTGGTCTGGAGTTGTAATTTTTCATGTTTCAGTTGAAGAATCATATCTTTGGAGGTATCAATTTCTTTTTCAAGGGATGCATTGATAGACAAAACACGTTCAAGTTGTGCCTCCATATTTTTGATTACCAGGAGCATATCGGAAATGGTTTTTTCGAGATCTACAGTAAACGTGCCTTCTTTCAGTGCCTCAAGGCCTGAAATTTGTGGCATAACCAATTCATTCAATTGTGTTTCCTGTGTGGTTGTTTGCATGTCAGAAATGTCCGGCGATGTCTGAACATGCTGATCTGATATAAATCCAATTTCTGATTGTTGTTTTTCCAGGGTTTGTGTTGTTGGCATTGGTTGACTCCTTTTTGTTAATGATTAAAACTTACAATGTATTCGATGTTGACCGGATGTCATCCCATTCTTTAAATTTTTTGTAGTAGCTCATTTTCGCTTTATTTTCTATGACTTTCATATCCTGATACAGCGATGTAATGGCATTTGCGGTTGATCGGGTAATTTTATCTTCCAGGTTGTCGGCATCACGAATTCTTACAGGAAGTTCTTCCTCCAATATGCTTACCTGATCAATCAGAGTTGCAATTTCACCTTTGATAAATCCCAGATCTTTCAGCCTGGTGTCTATGGCTTGAAGGTTCTTGTCCAAAGATAATTTTATTGATTGATAATCTTGTGTTAACCGATTTTTTTCTGATTTGAGAAAGCTGATATTGTTTTCAAGGTATTTACGCTCTGATACCGGTTCGGCAGATTCTTCCCTGCATTGATTGTTCTGATCTATCAGATTTTTTTGGGTTGCTTTTTTTTGGGTGATTGTTGCTTCCAGTGTTTCAATTTTTTGAATTAGCAGTGTGTTGGCTGCGGTTGTTCTTTCGATTTCTTTTGTCAGTTTTTCTTTTTTGTTCAGGTTGGTTGTAATGTTCATTGTTTTATTCCTTTATGGTAATTTTGGCGTAGATCTTGTTCGTTTTGAGGTAAATGTACTGTAGACGTCGCATGCCCAGGGCAACGCCCTGGGTTAAAGATTGTTCAGAATTTTTGCACTGAAAGGGCGACACATAAAACATAGATGTGACGCCCTTTCAGGGCTAAAAGGGCTAAGAAGTCAATCTCCCAAAGCATGTTAAATATAAAACTACGATCTACCCGAAAATTTATGATCGCTTATGAATGCTCGGAAAATATCATGCTCATTTTTCATGATCGTACAAAAAAATAAGGTCGTGTAGAGACGTAGCATGCTATGTCTCTACAGTACAAATACCTCAAAACGAACAATATCAATAATGGGAGGTTATTTTCAGAACATTCCTTACTTATTTTCAGAGCATTCCTTAAACACTTCAAGTCCCAATAGGGACGACACAGGAATAGCCTGGAGTTTCAACTCCAGGCGGATGTACATGTAAGGCGGACGCCCATAGCCGACAGGCTAAACTCAACCGCCTGTAGTGGAGAACTTATTTTTCCATAATCCCACGAATAATCCGATTCCTTGTAAACGTATCATCGACCTGAATGCCAAGTTTTTTGCTCATGGCAATAAGCTCCTCTTTAGGCATCTTTCTCAACTCTTCCTGATCTGGTTTTTTGTTATCCGCATCTTTTGGATCTTTTGTCTTTTCTGGTGATGCTTCTTTTTTAGGTGGCTCAGGCGCATTTTTTTTATTATCAGGTTTTACTTCCGGTTTAGCGGGTGTTGTTTCATTTTTCACAGCAGACACTTCATTTTTCACAGCAGGTTCTTCTTTTTTTGGAGCAGGTTCTTCTTTTTTTGGAGCAAGTACTTCTCTTTTGTCAACAGGTTTAATTTCAGGCGCTTTTTCAGGAACAACCTTTTTAGGTGGTTCAGTCGTCTTGATTTCATCAACAGAAATTTCAGGTACATCCAATAAATCTACATCCGATGATTGCGCCACATTGATTCGTCGCTGCTGCCACCATTCTTTGAGTCGTTTTTGAGACTCAGATAAGGCATCACCAGATAGTTTGGTATCAAAAGGAATTTCTTCACCAACAATCATCTGAATGGCAGAATGTGCTTTTTCTCTGATTTCCAGGCTTTGATCGCTCAATAATTTGATCAATGGCATCACAGCCGCTTTATCTCGAATGTTTCCCAAAGCTGCAATTGAAGCCTGTTTCACACGCTCATCATCATCTTTCAGGCATTGTACCAGGGGCGGCACACCTTCAGAATAATCCTTCCAGCCAATAAATGTAATCGCGGTTTTTCTGACTTCAGGATGATCATCTTTAACTGCTTTCAAACAGACTTCCCTGAAAACCTGTACATCGGCAAGTTTGTACAGGCCGCGCAAGGCTGCCATTCGTATGCGATAATGCGGGTCAGAAATTTTATCTTCCAACAATGGGACAGCGCTCGGCGCTTTTAGTTGAATCAACGAATTGAGTGTTTCTGCAACCAGATATGGATCATTGTCTTTCGCAACTGCCATCAAAATTGGAACTGCGGCCTGATTGCCAATTTTTGCCATTTCTGATGCTGCAAGCATTCGAATTTCACTTTCAGCATCCAACAGATCATTGGCAACAGTCTCAAATTTTGCCTTTTCTGATGATGTATTAAATCTTGCGGTTTTTAATGCGCCCTGAATTACAGATTTCAAGGATCTATTGCGAATTGTCAGCGGTGAATCAAGCGGAGTTTGAATTTGTTTTTCTTTTTCAATACGTGCGCGCGCCTGCCTTGCCCGCTCAATTTTTTCCATATTTCTTTCTTTGGGTGGCGTTTCTTTTACAGATTTTGGTGTTTTTGGTGTAGTATCAACAACCTTTTCAGATTCAAGATCAGTAATTCGTTTTTTTAATCGTTCGATTTCATTTTCATAGCCGCGAACATCAGCAATCAATTTCTTAACAGGTTCCTGTTCCAGCGGATTTTCCTGATCTTTTACTTGAGCGCCCTCCTTGCCAATTCGATAATACAAGGCAGCGATCTTTTTTTCTCTTTTTTTGATTTTTTCAGACAGTTCTCTTGATTCTGACGTTGTTTTCTTTTTCAGTGATGCCAATCGGCTGGGATCAAGTTTTAACTTTCCCTCGTCAAACAATTGTTTGGCCTTTGTAGACACCTTTTTGGTTACCTTTTTGGACACTTCAGGCGTTCTTTTGACTCCCTCCTTAATTCGAACACAGCCATCCTTGATGCGTGCGCATCCATAAGATACGCCATCAAAAATGCCAATAATGGCATTGCCACCTTCATTCAGAACTTTTGTCACAAAGCCTGAAACGCCTTTCCTCTCCTCAGTTTTGGATTTTATGGACATTTTTCCTCCACTAAATGTTATAGGTTCGTTATGCTTTCAAGCGGCTTTTTCTTTCATTTAGATAAGATTCAATATTGTCGGAAAGAATATCCAAACGATAGAAATACTTTTTCATGACTGCATCATTGGTAACATTTTCTACCAACGATGAATTTTTTCTTCGCATGATTGCAAGCCTCCGACCAATTCGTTTTTCAAGCAAATCTTTTTCTTTCTGTAACTCCTGAATATTGTAAGTTATAGAAATTCCGCGTGTGGCTTCAGTAAAGTTTTGCTTGATTGTTGAATATGCGGTGTCAATCTTGTCAACAAAGATATCTCCGACAGATTGTAGTTTCGTTCGAAATGAATTATCCATTTTTTCTCCTTTTTATCTCATATCCACAACCATTTTCAATGCTTGCGATATGTTTTGACACGGTTCCATAACTTACGTATCTTCAGACGAAAGTTTTTTTGATGACCGCTTTAATTTTTTGTTTTCAAAAAGTATTTGCTGCAGTAAGCCCTTTTGTTTATTATCAATTTTTCGTTTATGCGCATGAACAGGCGCCATGGCAACATCCCTTTGTGCATGTGCCGCTTCAAGTTGTTTCAGACGATTTTCCAAAGCATGAATTGTCAAATTCAATTCAGCAATACGAGATTCATTAATTACAGGTTGAATAATTTGTGTTTTCCGAGATAAGCGATTGAAACAGGGCATGCGTTTGGCATATTCTATTAATTGATCTACTTCCAGTTGCCTGTAAATAAATCGTCCGCATCGTTGCATGGATGATAATGTGACCATCCCAAAGTAATCCATAGCGGATTGCGTATAATTGAAACATACATGGAGTTTATTTGTGCAATCTATGGATGTCATATCAATTATTCCTCCGCTTTCTATCTATAAAACGTTTTCGATAAACCATCAGGGCAGTCTGGCCGGATTGTTCAATAATATCCCTGTTAGAATGGGCACTCACTGCCATTGCAATAATGGGAAGTGAACATGAAAGTATTCTCACTGTCATTGCCACAGCAACGCTTTTTACATACCGATCAATGAATTTGGTTGTAACCACATTGATTCCCTGATACGTTTCAGGATCACGCTGCTCTTTTTTAAGTTCCTCAATATCATTAAGAATTTTAAACTTGACCTCTGTACCGCCAATGCCGCCCTCAATGATGCGAAGGATTATTTTTTTTTCGGTCATGTCACCAGGATTGAATCCATAGCAATAGGCAATATTTTGAATAAGTCGAAAATCTTCAAGTAGCAATGTTGTTAAATCAACAGTTGCCAGAAGTTCTCCCCCAATACCGGCAACAGCGCCCTGAAGTGTTGCGATGCGCTTGTGAAACTTTATTTCTTTTGCGTTGCATGCATCCAAAATTTGTAAAGGTAATTTCTGCATGTCATCAATTGTTTTAAGTGTAACACCATATTTACTGGCCTTTTTGCTCATGTTTTCAAAATCAGTGGTCAGGCTTGATGCATACATTAGTTTTTCTACAACTGCACGAATGGCTTTTTCAATGGCCACGAATTTATCTTCGCCTACTTTGTTCATGATATAGTTGATTGGCGCAGAAACAGAATCTTGCAGCTTCTTTTGAATGCCAGTATACTTTGTTTTTTCCCATTTTTTGATTTCTGCTAACGTTCTGATTTCATATTTTTTATGTTCGTATTCGTCCCATTGATGCATTGCTTTGGTTTCCTTATTTTGCGTATTGAGTCTTTTCCATAGCGATCCGCTATGGAATGCTCTGAAAATAACTTCCCCATTATTGATATTGTTCGTTTTGAGGTAATTGTACTGTAGAGACGTAGCATGCTACGTCTCTACCTTATTTTTTTGTACGATCATGAAAAATGAGCATGTTATTTTCCGAGCATTCCTATTATGGTAACTTCTAAAATAAGTTTAAATTGTTCGAATGGGGTTTATGTACTGTATAGACATAGCGTGCTACGTCTATACACGACCTTATTTTATTGTACGATCTAAAAAAAATGAGTTTGAAATCCATTTCAATTTGGCAATTTTCCTCCCCGCCAACGTTTCATAAAACCAAAACCTGAACGTTGTTTACAGATCCCTTCCTGCGCGGCGATATCCTCCTGAAAACAAGCCCGCCGATTTCTCGTACATTCCTTCCAGACAAAAATATCTGCGGCAACTTTTTCATCCAGCGCAATATCTGCTCCTTCACATTGAATTACAAATGAAGGCGTTTTCTGTTCGAGCTTGATCATTGCACCCGGTCGAATCTGCAAGGTACCTATTTTGTTCAATCGAGCCTGATTGCTTTGACCATTTATGTAAGCCACACGTGATGATTGTTGCGGCATCATTTCACAAAGGGGAATAACTGCACATTCTGCTGTTTTCAGCGCGCGTTTGCAACATTCACCCTGGGGTATCGGACGACCATGGGGGCATTCACGCGGATGGCCCAATAATATGCAAATGCTGTCAACCATCTCGCTGTTGACCATATGCTCAAATTCACAGGCGCCTGCTTCATAATTTCCGCCCAGGGCATCAAAAATGAGCTTTTCTGCCAGTCGATGTGCGCGAATGATTTTACGCGCTCTGTCTTCGCCCGAATCTGTCAGACTTACCTTTGCATCGTTAATTTGAATCAGATTATCCATTTCCAGTTCATGCATGATTCTATCATGATCTGCATGGTTCATTTCTGATGATAATGTATTTAAATCATCAGTATTGTCTTCTTTCATTCCCCAAAGTTTTTCAAGATATTCTTCTTTTTCTCGTTTGATACTCATTATTGTTCCTTAAGTTCCTAAATAAAAGTAAATCAACGCCCAATTCAAGCATCCAGCAATCACAAAAGAACTGGCATTTATAATCACTGTCATCACAATAGCCCTGAATGTGCCAAGCTCCCTGATCATGGCCATAATATTGGCAAAACATGGAACAAACATGGTTGTGATCACAACTGCAACAATACATTGCGTAAAATTGAGCAGTCCTTCACTGATGAGTTTGATAATCAATCCTGCGGCAGCTTCATGACGTGCCATGCACAGTATTAAGGCATCAACCATCTCAAGCGGCAATCCCAACCATCCCTGAATAATTGGACTTAAAAATATTTTTGATGCCATCAGGATGCCTGTCTTATCCAAAATAAACAAGGCCAATGCGGCATATATAAATACAGGAACAGCTTCTTCAAGAAACCAGATCATGCGATACCATGTTTTCACCAATACAGCTTTCATGGTTGGAAAGCGAATTGGCGGTAATTCTTGAATAAATTCACCCTTTTCTTCAAAAGGCAGCACAAAGTTCAAAATAAGACCGGCTATAATTTCAACAACAATCAATACTGAAAAGGCAATAAGAAACGCCTGAAGTCCCATACGTCCTAAAATACTGATATTTAGGCCCATTTGTGCAGCGCAGGGAATGGCAAAAGCAATGAGATATATGGCGATATATCGCTCTCGTTTCGATTGGAGAGATTTTGTCGTCAAAGTAGCCATTGTTTTACACCCAAATCCCAGTACCAGGGGCATGACAGATTCTCCACTCAAGCCCAGTTTTTCAAAGAAACGTCGGGTCAATACACATAAATTGGGAATATAGCCAATATCTTCAAGCGTGTTGTATATGAGAAAAAATACCGATAAAATTGGCAGCACTGTTATAAATGCATTGGCTAGCCCTAATGACAGGATGCCATAATCGCCAATCAGAAAATCATTGAAAAAACCGGCTGGCACCCATGTATTGATTAAATTTTGAACAGGCAACCAAAGTGTGGTGTCCATCCATTCGGCAATGACGTTTGCACAATTGACAACGCCCAGATATACCAGATAGATGATAAACAATAATATGGGAATGCCGGTCGATGGCCTTCGACACAGGCGTGCAAAGGTCTTTTCAAACACATGCGGGGTGATTTTCTGCTGAAGAATGACCTCATTGGCAATATCATCCACCCATTGACTTCGTCGTGTATTGACCATGCGTGCAATATTACCTTGAAACTCCTTTCGTGTCTGGTTAACACATGTTTGAATTTCAAGAATGTTCTCATCAGTAATATTTTCAAACGTTTTGATAAAGTCAATAATGTATGGATCATTGAGCAATAACAGACCGGCAATTTTTCGTTGATTGGGCATGCCTGGCGGCAATTTTTGAACAATTTGATCAATCCCATTTTCAATGACCGAACCATACTTAAACTCCCATTTAATCCCCTTTACTTGAAAGATCGCTTCTTTAAGCTCTGTCATGCCTTGACCGCTCAGGGCAATACACTCAATCACTGGAACACGTAAGAAGTGAAGTAATTTTCGGGTATCCAGCAGTATGCCTCGGCGACAGGTTTCATCAATTGCATTAAGCGCAATGATTATAGGGATGCCCAATTCGAGGAGATCAAGTGTTAAATTTAAGGATTGTTTCAGCCGGTTTGAATCCATGCACACGATAAGTACATCAGGTTTATCACCAAAAATGTAATCTCTCGTGCTGGCTTCCTCAAATGTTTGTGACTGCAATTCATGGATTCCAGGCGTATCGGTTATTTCACATAGATAGTTATTGATTTCACAAGTGGTTTTTTTATGCGATATGGTTGTCAATATGGCATTGGCAACAACATTATACGTACCGGTAAGGTTGTTAAATAGCTGTGTTTTACCACTGTTCGGCAGTCCAACGATGCCAATTTTCAAACGTTGTTTTTGTGTTGCCATAACTTTTTGCCCTGTTTCTGGTTACAGTTATTTGTAAACGTTAGATCACATGGATTTAAAAAAAAATTATGGCGCGTGAGCATATGACTTTGCAACTGCTCACGCGTCAATTTTATGGTTCAAGTGCGGCTTTTGTAATTGCATAGCTCAAAAGCCCGACACCAACAACAACCACGCCGCCCAGCAGAAAACTTCCAATCGTCCCTGCTGTGGCCAGCGCACCGGTTCCATATGTATAATATGTTGGATCTGACAACAGTCCCAGTTTTGATGAACTGGTTGATGTTAATGTTGCTGATCCTGTGGAACTGGTTGTTCCAGATGTCAATGTGGGTTGTAATAGACTGGTATCCAGTGCCATTTTTGATCTCCTTTCATTGCATTTGGATGCAATTATCTTCTTCGATCTGCGCTAACCAGTTGTTACTTTTTCTGGCTCGGCAATTGGCTCTGAAGATAAAATTTCATCCAGTTCTTTTAATTTTGCACTATTGCCCCGAACTTTCATGCCTATTACAATAATTGCAATAAGCAATGCGAGTATTATTACGCCACCAATTGTCATTAGGTAACCTCCTGAATTAATGAATTAATAATTGTGATGATGTGAATGCATTATTTGCTTAACAAATCATCCAGTTCTTGAATTTTATTCGTGTTGTCGTTTACTTTGACGCCTATGGCTACTACTGAACATACTAACGCCAATATTATTATTCCGCCGATGCTGATTGACATTTTTACTTCACCTCCTTTCGTTTGGATATTTTCAATCTACTTTTTTCGCTGATTAAGCCCTGTCAATAAAGAAAGCGTACCAACAAAGATCATTATTAAAGGAATAATCACGCTTACAAAATCCATGACTGCCCACCAGTTACTTGCTATTCCAGCAATTCCCAGGCTTAACAGGCAGATACCCAGCAATATATGAACGATTGTCATAACCATGTGCTATGCGTCTCCTTTTAAATATTGAATTTTCATTACAAGCATTTTCGCCTGATTGATGGGAATCGCAAAACCAACACCACAGTAAACGCGCGTTGGCGCATATATCGCAACATTGATTCCTATGACCTCTCCCGCCATATTCACAAGCGGCCCACCACTGTTTCCCGAATTAATGACAGCATCTGTTTGTATCAAATCTATATATTTTCTGCCTTCAATCTGTACAGTTCGTTTCAGGTCGCTGATAATGCCATGCGTGACCGACTGTTCCAGACTGAATGGACATCCCACTGCCAAAACTTCTTCTGCCACTTCCTGCATGTCCGAATTGCCTAATTTTACTGTGGGAAGAATATATCCTGTATTGATTTTAATTACCGCCAGGTCTTTGTCAGGTAAGGTGGCAACTATCTGGCACGGGTATGTTCTATCCGGTTCGCTAAATAACTTTACCTGCAATGAACTTGTATCTGCAATCACATGATAGTTGGTCAGAATATACCCCTGTGAATCAATGATCATTCCAGATCCCATTTTATCACCGGTCAATGCCGATGGTGTAAACATAATATCATCCTGAACTTTTGGACGCGCTGTCGCTCTTTTTCCTGTTATGTATACGACTGCAGTCCTCACTTTGGATAATACATCTGCAAGATCTTCTGTGTCACAGGATGTTAACACCACTGCGTTTGTGCATGTGCCAGGCGCTGTAAATAGGGGCTGATCATAATAATACACATAAATATATACAACCGGGCATACAATCAGTATCGTTAGCAGCACGATATACAAAATTTTCATTGTCTTTGAACCTGTTAACATTTTGTATTCTTTCTATAAAGTTTTGGTTGATGTTGTCGTGCTTGTGCTTTCACCTTTTGATTTTGACTTACTCGATGTTGGCGGCCCATGCTGTTCTTCATCCTCAGTGCGGCTGTTGTTGTTCAGTACTGTGGGTGTCAGGCGATCATCCTGATACCAACGCAGTGCCTGTGCAGCAGTTCCTCGAACACCAGTATATACCTGCACGTTCAACGTATGAAGCTCTTCTATTGCACGAATGCCAATATCATTGGTCAAGACAACTCTAGCGCCTTCACTGACAATCAATTGTGCAGATTGAACGCCCGAACCCTTTAAATCATCCACATTGGGATTGGGTATGATCTCTATTGATCCCAAACCCACAATCAGAAAGTATGGCGCTTTGTCAAAGATATCTGCTACCTGTGACTCAATTGTGTTTCCAATTGTTGCAATACAAACATTTCCAGAACGTTGGCCCGCAATGGTCATTGCTGGTAAATCTATTATGCCGGTTACTGGCATCGCTCCCATTTGTGTCGTCGTTCCTGCAGGCGGTATCATTGTTGGTTGGCCGGCAATCGTAATTGCAGCAGGTATTGTTGGAAAGCCTGCTGTTGGCATTCCTGCTGTTGGCATTCCTGCTGTTGGCATTCCTGCTGTTGGCATTCCTGCTGTTGGCATTCCTGCTGTTGG
>Ga0272440_1001541_pt1 | contig 18753 bp, 12 predicted proteins | sample SSMMMBAug17_FD_192440 | JGI IMG/M metagenome (GOLD analysis project Ga0272440, IMG submission 192440) | Marine sediment archaeal communities from Little Sippewissett salt marsh, Falmouth, MA, United States - SSM-MMB-Aug17 | ecosystem: Environmental > Aquatic > Marine > Wetlands > Sediment ...
TGCCATTACAATTAACGATTTTGCTTTTGTCAATCAGGACAGATGCATTGGTTGCGGTGTTTGTATTACAGATTGCCCTTCAGAAGCAATAATATTAAAACAAAAAGAAGCGAAGGATATTTATGTACCCCCGAAAAATACTGTTGAAACTTATATGAAAATGGCACAAGATCGTGGTCTTATGTTGTAATGAATCAGCGCATAAAGCAAATTGTTCATTCAAACAATATAAACCTTATTTATCATTAAAAAGTTTTACCAGTTTGTCTGGGGGCATGAAGGATAAAGTATTTTTCCTGATCAATCAAAGATAAAATCTCTTGAAAATCTAGACGTTTCATTGGTGATAGAACATAATGTTTTTTTAGATTCACTGGGCCGGCGGTATTAAAAAATTTCATGATATTTTCCTTATTGGGTTGGCAGTTTATAAAACATTTATTTAGGGATGCTCTGACAAAAACTTCTCCATTAAAAAATCAAATGCTATATTTTCTTCTTTTTTCTTATTCCACAAACAACGCTTGCTGTCCACTTTTTTTCAGCGAATCCAAAATCCAATAGACTCTGGATGATTTCATTTTAAAGCCTGTAAATATGCAAGATTTGATACTTGCTTAAAATATAATTAATTGATAAAACGAAAATGGTCATATCCAAAGTTGCGAAAAATTTCGTGCTCTTACATTCCTCGTTTTTATATCAGAAAAAGAGATAAGTGTTATGAAAACATTAGAAACAAAACTGCCCATCAATATATCATCATTTGAATATTTCTTTTGAATCTACAGACAGTTTGATGCTAACTCTGGATACGCAACTTAGGAAATCTCTGATAATAAGTTCCTCATTTCAGAAAGACTAAATGCTATTCTTTTTTGAACCAGAATTACACTGAAGAAGATGAATAAGATGAAATGAGACACTTTTAATTCATCTTATTCATCTTCTTCAGCGTAATCCTGGTTCAAAAAAAAGGAATGCAATATATTAAATGAGGAACTTATTATCAGAGATTTCCTTAATAAAATACTACATGAAAAGAAATAGATATCATCAGGATCAAAAGCTATGCAATTAATCAAAAACAGACCAGACATTCCTTTATCAGATGCAGAATTCAATAGATTTCAACAGCTCACCCACGAGCGCACGGGGATATATTTTGGCCCAAGACGTCGTAATGAGCTTCAACGCCACATCAATAAAATATTAAAAAAACAAAACACATCAAACATAAATGCCCTTTATCAGGATTTGTCTCTCCATGAAACAAACAGTCCAATCTGGGACAAGTTTATCGATACAATTATCGTTGGAGAAACATATTTTTTTCGAGAACAACTGCTGTTTCAGGCATTGCAGCAAAAAATTCTGCCAGAACTTATCAAAAGACATCAATCTGATAAATGCCTGCGAATCTGGAGTGCTGGTTGTTCCACAGGTGAAGAACCCTATTCGCTATCAATGCTTTTGGATCAACTGTTGGGACCAGAAATAAATCTATGGCGGATTTTTATTTTAGCGACAGATATCAATAAACCATCATTAAAAAAGGGGATCAATGGCCTGTACCGAAAATGGTCGCTTCGACAGACACCTGATAATATTATTTCAACATATTTCCAAAAAGAAAATGATTTATATCGGATTAGAGAGGATATTCAAAAACGTGTCATGTTTTCATACCTGAATCTCAAAGATCCGGTTTATCCAGACCTTTCCACCTGTACGCATGCGATGGATTTAATTCTTTGGCGTAATGTAGCCATTTATTTATCTGATCATGTTATCGCTGATGTTTTGAAACGTTTTTATCAAAGCCTGATGCCTTTAGGATATTTTAACATTGGGGCATCGGAAGCTGGCTTTATGGGATCAACACCATTTGTTTCAAAGCAATATTCCGGTACATTTATTTATCAAAAACTGCCATCCCCCACGCAACCCCGGTTCACCCCCAAAGAATCTGCTAAAAAAACGAACTATGCTGAAAAAAGACCCGCATTCAAAAAATCGTTTCAATTTAAAGCAAATTCCCCAAAACCCGAACCTGTTTTGTCGCCAAAGTCATTACTGGAGCAGGCACAACAATTTGCAAAAGACAGAAATTACATCATGGCCATTGATCAATTTCGATCATATTTAAATAAAAATGCAAGTGATGCCGATGTATGGTATCAACTGGCAAGAGTATATGCCAATAGTGGTGATCTGGAACAGGCAAAATCAGCCTGTATTTCTGCAATTGATCAGGATCCATTACTGGTTGAGGCTTATTATATCAGAGGGTTGATCCATGAAGAAAATGGTGAAATTGAACAGGCCATTCAGGATTATAAAAAAACGTTGTATTTGCAATCTGATTTTGTGTTGGCACATTATCATCTCTCAACGATATATCTGCAAATTAATGATGAACAGCAGGCAGAACGACATCGGATTCATGCACTCCGAATACTTTCGAGGCGTCAGGGTGATGATATTCTATCTGGCGCGGATGATCTGACTGTTGAAAAATTACTGGCAATGATTTCTTAACGTACAATTATATAAATTAGTGAAAGTTTTCTTTTGCCAATCTGTATTAATGAAATATTTGGTTTGGCAAATTTTTTTTATCAGGCAACAAAAAACGTTGCAAATCAAGGAGGTAAAAAATGAAGAAGATGTGTAAACTTTTTATGTCATTTCTGATGGTACTCATGTTCATTAGTCCACCAGCGTTTGCAGGTGTCGGTGCTGATGGAACAATTTATCTGAGAGATATCAATGAAGACAATAAAGTTGGACTTCATGATATCATTTATGAGATGCAGTTACTGTCAGGTATGCGTCAGCTAAAATACGTGTCTGAAGCCGATTCCAATGGTCAAATTGTGATCGTGGCTGAAAGCGGCACAATTCAAGGGGTTGTGATCCAGGACACCGGCGATGCCGAGGTGTGGCGGGTTATCCCTGACGCATTAATTGTTTGCGTATCTGAAACTGGTGAAAGATTTACCCAAAAATCTGCTGAGGATGGCAGTTTTCGCTTTGAAAGCCTTCAGCCCGGACCACATGTTCTGGCTGTTTCTCAACAAGGGTTTTATGCTGAACGAATTAAGGTGGATGTTGACACGGATACTGTTTTCAAAGTAACTGTCCGACTGAAAAAAATTGAAAATGCCAATGGCAAAGTGTCTGGTCATGTTCTCACACCCGGCCAGGATGGCCAGTTAAGGCCTTTGCCTGATGCGACAGTCAGTATTTTGATGATTCCAGATAACTTTATTGATGATCTGGCAGCTTCAAATATTGACAAGACAGAGAATCCATTCAAAAAAACGCATACTGATGAATCTGGTACTTATGTATTGGATGAAATTCCCGAAGGCCGATACTTTGTCATGGCCAGTAAGGCGGGATTTCAAAAGGTTCTAAGCATTGTCAGTGTGGTCGGCGGCGGGATAAGTAAACGAAATATGGTACTTTTTCCCGAACTTTCAGAAGAAAAAGGCCTTTTGATGGGAAAAATTGTCGAAAAAGCCCCGCATATCAGCTCGGATGCATGGGAAACATATTATCCGGTACAGGGGGCGAAAGTCAGTCTGGTCACTGTTACCGATGGAACTGTAACAGAAATCGTTCCAGGTGTCGTGTCCAATGAAAAAGGGATTTTTTCATTCGTTGATGTCCCTGTTGGTGAATGCACACTGGTTGTTCGACATGATAAATTTGAAGATTATCGTCAGAAAATTTTTATCAAGCCCGGATCAAGTAAAATATTACCTGTGATCAACCCAAATGCTGCTTTTATTGAAATGAACGGGGATGATGCGACCCAATGGTCAATTTCTGATCCTGCTCAATCTGCATATGATTTTCTCAATTTAATTCAAAGTGTTGGCTCAGGCTGCTTTTGTATTGATCCATATATGAACTGGCATCAGGATACACAATTTGTACGTGTCATTCTTACACGTACTGAATTACCGCAAAAAGCCATGCTTTCAGGACAGGTTTTCACCATTGATGGTGACGACAGCACCACCGCAGTTAAAAAGCCAATCCCTGGCGCAACTGTGGTTGTCGTGCCCTATTTCCCATATCCAACTTTAACCACATCGATCGATGATATCAATGCTGATCCTAGTTTCGCCCCATTGCCAAACTTTAAAACCGAAACCAATGAAAATGGCTATTATGAATTTAAAGATTTACCTGTCGGGTATCTCGTAGCAGGTAAGTTGACATATATTCTTGCAGTGTATGCGCCAAATTTTATCAGCATCAAAGATAAGGTCGATGTTATTCCGGGTGAAATGGTCAGGCATGAAGATGTTCTTTTAAAACCCCAGGGGGTAATTGCTACACTGAGTGGCCAGATATATGATGGCTCAGTTAAATGCGATGATAATTCGGAAAAATGTTTTGTTCCCATCGCAAATGCAAATGTCTCTCTTTTTCCAATAAATGAAACTGGTGACATTTTACCCGCAGTTCAGGGGGTGCATGTAAAAACAGATGAGAATGGCAAATATTACTTTCCCAGATTGGCAGCCATTGAATATCAAATGATTGTAAATGCTGAAAATTATGTGGCTTTCAGGCAGCAAATAAAACTGAACGCTGGCAATAATGACCCTATTAATATTGGACTTGAACCCATCGAACAGAAATTGCGCGTGAAGGGGATTGTGCTAACACATACAGATGATTGCAGTGATGGCGTATGTGAAAAACCTGTTCCTGGTGCGATTGTATATGCCTATCCTGAAATTTCTGATAATAATAACGCGACAAGCAATCAGTATGCAAAAACCTATACCGATGAAAATGGTGTATTCCAGTTTTTCAATGTGCCTGAAGGCATTTATCATGTGGTCATCAGTGCACGTGGGTTTAATAAGTTTGAGGATGTGGTCGATGTACCGCCTGAAGGTCTCCGTGAATTAAAATTTGTCATTGAACCAATTGCCGAACAGGGAAGCATAAAAGGCCATGTGTTTAATGGTGCAGCCAATTGTGTTGGTGCCAATTGTATCACAAATATTCCAGGTGCCGAAATCACATTGCTTCCAGTTTTTTCAACAGATCCCAACATGAATATAGAACCCATGTTTCATACAGTCACCAATGAACGCGGCTATTATTTTATGGAGAATATCCCAACGGGTAAATATCAGATAACTGCACGTGCCCATATGTTTAAACCCTGGGAGGGTTTTATAGAAATACCACCAGGTTCCGAAATTGTTCAGGATATCACATTACTACCAGAAAATTCAATTGCTGCATTAAAAGGCCATGTTTTTGATGGCAATACGGCAACAGGTGACATGTCTCCTGTGCCCAATGCTTCGGTTATTCTGGTTTCAATGAAAAATGCCACATGGATTGCACCAGTAAGAACTGAAACTGATGAAAAGGGGCAATATTTTTTTAGGGATATACCTTCAGGTGAATATCAACTGACTGTTCGTGCGGATAGATATCAACCATTTGTAACCGAAATTTATATTCCAGCCGGCGAAACAGTAGAAAAAAATATTTTTCTTGAACACTTTACTGGTGAAGCACTGATTAAAGGCATGGTGCGAGATGGTTCTGTTCGATGTGAGACAAATACAGAGCGATGTATTGTACCTATTGCAGGGGCGCATATTCAGTTGTATTTTTTGACACCAGACAGCAGTATACAAATTCCCAATTTGGAAACCACTACAGATGATCATGGTATGTATGTCCTTGAGGGCATCCCCACAGGTGAATATGTAATGAAAGTAATGGCTGATGGATATCAGGAACGAAAAGACACCATTTTCATCAATGAACTGGAAATTGAATTGGACGTGCTTCTTTTCCCTATGACGCCCATTGTGCATCTGAAAGGCCAGATCCTGGATGGCCTTGTGGATTGCGCTGATGGTGCCGATTGTATTCTTCCTGTTCCCAAAGCGCGTATTGAATTATTTCCAGAACTGGGGATTGAAAATATCAATCCATATTTCACAGAAGCCAATGAACGCGGCTTTTATGAATTTATGGATATTCCCTCAGGCATATATGTCATTCATATTGAAGCTGATAAATATCAGGAACGTACAGAAAGAATTAGTATTCTCGTAAATACTGAGCGTAATTTTGAATTGATTCCGGCCATACTTTGTGAAAGCAATTTAGATTGCTCAAAAAGTGAATATTGTGCAAAGCCAATAGGCGAATGTGAAGGTGATGGTATGTGTCGTCCACGTCCAGAAGCCTGCCTTGAATATGCAGACCCTGTCTGCGGCTGTGATGGCATTACGTATAGTAATCCATGTTTTTCTGCGGCCAGTGGTATCAATTTACTTCATCAAGGTGATTGTCGTCCTGAACCAGCGTATGGTATTTTGAAAGGTACAGTTTATGAAGCTGTTGATACAACTACGAATACAGACAATAAGCCGCAACCAGTCGCTGGAGCCGATATTTATCTGGTAGAGATGTTACTTTCTGATGAAACATATGTACCAGAAGAATTTAAAGTCAGATCCAATGATGATGGCACCTATGCTTTTGACAAATTACCGGTGGGAAAATATTCCATTGTTGTTCGTGCGTATGGATATCAGGCATGGAAAGGTGAAATTGCAATTGTAAAAGATGTGCCATTGATCAAGGATATTTATCTGACATCATTATCGGCAGAGGCTTCTTTGAAAGGTGTGGTCAATGGTTTTGGGTCTGGATGTGAAAATTCAAGTGATGCCTGTCTTAAACCTGTTGCTGATGCATTAATTATACTGACACCCCGGAACGTGATAACCGATGCATCAGATGGCGCAATCGACAATATGATCGAACCAATCACTGCTCGCACTGATGACAGTGGACATTATCGCATAGAATCTCTTAAATCCGGCGAATACAACATGTCTGTCGAAGCAGCAGGATGGAAAAACTGGAATCAAATGGTTACGATCCTGGCAGGCAAAGAAAATGAAATTAATATCCAACTGGACCTCGAATCTGAACCCGCTATACTGAAAGGTATGGTGAGAAATGGGGTTGTGGACTGTGATCCCAACATCAGTGATTGCATTGTTGGTATTTCCCATGCAATACTGGTGTTGACGCCATTGATTAATGATACCACCCTTCAGTCGATTACCACTGAAACAGATGATTTGGGACAGTTTAAGTTTGATAATTTGCTGGCCAATCGATATTCACTGACAATTGAGGCAGACAGTTTTGAATCCAAAAGAGAGGATATTGACCTTAAACCCGGAATCAATGAAAAAGATTTTGAATTGATGCCATTAAAGCAATGCAAAGATAATTCGGAATGTCATACAGATGCATTTTGCAAAAAAATGACAGGTGCGTGCGAAAACGAAGCAGGGATATGTATGTCACGTCCAAAAGAATGCATTATGATTTATTCACCTGTTTGTGGATGCAATGAGCGAACCTATGGTAATGAATGCATCGCCAGCAGTTTTGGTGTGAACATCCTGTATGAAAGTGAATGTCGATCGGATCAGGAATAAATGACAATCGGGACGAATATTATTGTATTCGTCCCTTTCATATCAAAAAATTCTACGATCAAAGTCAGACAGGTTAGACCAGTCTGACTTTTCTGACCTGTCTGATTTTTGAAAAATGGACTCCCCAAACGATGGAGAATAAATGAGAAAATTTCACTCATATGGTCCCATTGACTGTGAAGATCATTAATTAGACCTGTTAGAAGACGTTTTTACTGATAACTTGAGCCGTTGAAATTGAACTGTTTGCTCTTAACCTGACGGCTATGGCAAAACAGCCGCGTAAAAAATCGGATTACCATTTAACCGAATCATTTCAGAAAATGGGTTAAAGCTGTTTAGGAATGCTCGAAGAATGCCCCATATTCGTATTCATGGTTTTACTCTCAATGACTGCAATTTCTGGATTAATGCGCCAGGTAAATATCGGTGAAAACAGATAAACCAAATGAAGCCCTAAATTGAAATGTCCAAAATAGGGTGTAAAAACAGAAATACCATTTAGTAGAAACATAATTTTTGTAAACAAGGGATGACGACCACCAAACCGCCCCACATGAATATAATGAATGAAATACGCATTCATTAATACAGGAATGATTACGATTAATCCAAAGCAAAAATATCCCCAGAACAATGCTTCATTTCCTCCTCCATAATCTTGTGCATACTGAAACATGATTAAAGGAACTGTTAACAATAAAGCGGCTGCCGGAGTGGGGAGTCCTTTAAAAAATCCAGGAATTGGATGACGATCCAATGTAAAATAAATTAACCGAATAATTCCCATAATCGTATAAATCATTGCCAGCCATCCATAAGGAAGGTCCTGTATGACAGTCATGTGACAAGAATCAAACAGACAATAGAATATTAAGGCCGGAGCAATGCAAAAGCTGACAGCATCAGCAATGTCATCCAGAATGCCGCCCAATGTCGGTACGCGACTATCAATATTGTCTCTGGGGGGTTCTGTTACACCGAGTTTTCGGGCAACTGCGCCATCAAGACGATCAAAAATAGCCGCACCAATCAAAATCATGTAAGCTTCTCGAATGCGTCCGCCATAGGCAAAAAAAATGGATAGAATCCCCATCATTGCATTCATCATGGTCAATGCATTGGGAAATACTGATAAAATACGCCATCGCAAATAGTCATCATCCATGCAAATATCATCCAGGCAGTCACTGCCATACCGCCGGCAATAGGCGGCAATGGAACCAAGATTGATAACAAAAAAGGTAATTTCCATAAAGTATAGAAAGCGCAATGGAATATTGCTTAACCATGAAATCCAGAAATATATGGATGAGGGCGGCCCCTCCAGCGTATAAAAGGCATGTGCATATAATATGGCGGCAACGGGTGCTGCAAATAAGGTGCGTAAACGATTGATATCGGATAATTCTTCTTCAGCCCCTTTTTTCATGGCAAAGCTTTTCATGAAATGGGCAAAATTTTCACGAAGCAATACTGTCACACACAGGATCAACACAAAAACCACATGAAGTAATTCTGCACGACTGTTGGTGTTTGATACAAAATGAAATCGCCACATCATGCCAACTGAAATAACCGGAAAATTAATGGCAAATACAATTTTATTCATCATTCGTTCGGTAATGTGGGTCAATTTGTAGTGCGGTGCAAATCGGGCTGCAAACCAGCCATCAATTAGATCAATCACAACAGATAAGCATAATGACGTAACCCCCATGATATAATACAATGGATTCATGGTCAGTATTGTCGCGATTGCCAGTACCATTCCCAAAAAGGCAAGGGGAGGGCGTCCAAAAATTAATATGGTTGTGATTGTTCGCGGAATTTTATGTTGCATGTAAAAAACCTTACTGGTTGTATTATTTTATTCTAAACTTCCAGAATCAACGGAATAATCAAGGGGCGGCGCTTAATGACAAATTTAAAATACTGCCGAAGATTCTTTTTGGCTTCCTCTCGAATGTGCGCTACTCGTTCTGGCATTTCGACAGGTGTTTCTTCAATGGCTTCAAGAATGACACACTTGGCATCTTCAAGCAAATGGCCTTTTTCAGACTGAAATAAAAATCCACGAGAGTCAATTTCCGGTCCATAAACAACAATACCTGTTTCTTCATCAAAAATGATTGTCACAACAACAAATCCATCAATGGAAAGGGCTTTTCGTTCTCTTAATATGCTTTTACCAACATCCCCAACACCTTTGCCATCAACCATAATACGATCAGTTTCAATTTTTTCGATAATACGTCCCTGTTTTTCGTTAAATCCAATAACACTCCCATTTTCTGCTAATAATACATTTTGTTCTGGAATTCCTGTTGATTCAGCCAACCTGCCATGATGAATTAAATGCCTGTATTCTCCATGAATGGGAATGAAAAATCTGGGCTGAGTCAACTGAATCATCATTTTTAGTTCTTCTCTAAATGCATGACCTGAAACGTGGATATCAGAAATTTTTTCATAGATAACATCTGCGCCGCGCTTATACAAATTATTGATAATTTTAGCAATAGCACGTTCATTACCCGGAATAAATTTAGAGGAAAGAATCACCCGATCATTTTGCTTAATATGGATATGCTTGTGCATGCCTGTGGCAATCCGCGCCAGGGCCGACATCGGTTCTCCCTGACTTCCTGTGGTAATGATAATCACTTCATGGTCTGGATATTCGTTAATTTCGTTGATAGAAATTTGCATGTCCTCAGGAATTTTCATATAACCCAATTCTTGTGCAAGTCCTACGCCAATTTCCATACTCTTGCCATTAATGACAATCTTGCTGCCTCGTTTGATAGCTATTTCGATAATCTGTTGAATGCGCGCGATATTCGATGCAAACATTGCGACAATCACACGGCCATCACTATGTAAAATGATATCTTCCAGTCGGTCACGTATTTGTTGTTCGGGAATGGTGTAACCCTCTTTTTCAACATTTGTAGAATCAGACATCAGTGCTAAAACGCCCTTTTCTCCATAGCGCGCAAAGGCATTGATATCTGTCATCCCGCCTTGTATTGTTGTAGGGGTTAGTTTGAAATCACCGGAATGTATGATACATCCCACAGGCGTTTGAATGGCCAACCCAACACAATCGACAACGCTGTGGCTTACACGAATGAAATCTATTTCAAAGGGGCCGATTATTTGTTTTTGTCGAGGAATAATTTCGTGAAATATGGGAGTGTGCAGCAAATCGTGTTCATCAAGTTTATGACGAATCAAGCCCAGTGTGAATGCTGTTCCATAAATTGGTGCAGTGATATGTTTTAGCACATAAGGAAGCGCACCAATATGATCTTCGTGTCCATGTGTCAAGATGATTGCGGCAACCTGCTCAGCGCGATTTTGAATATATGAAAAATCAGGGATGACAATATCTATACCAAGCATATAATCTTCGGGAAACATCAATCCGGTGTCAATGATGATTATCGTATCCTCATACTGAATAACCATCATGTTGAGGCCAATTTCTCCCAATCCGCCCAGAGGAATAATTTTTAATGGAAAATCATTCATAATACAACTTTGTTAAGTCATTACACCAGCCATTTCGAAAATACGATCTGTAAATGAAATCAAGTATGCAGTCTGTTGTTCATTGGCATATTTGATACAATCACAACGTATCCGATTGCGTGTGCGTATTAAAAATTCACATGTCAGACAGGTTTCTTCGAGTTCAATAACAAAATACAGCGGATGACATGTTGTGTGTCTGGCCTGTACATTATCATACAAATGATCTGGAAGTGGAATCCAATATATATTGCCAAGATCTGCCGGGCCATAGTTTTGATCAATATATTCCTTGATTTTAGGATAGTCATCTAATCTTATTTCATCAATTTGATATTGTTTCATGAGATTCCAACGTCAATAATTTTTGTTTTAATTCGGGCCCACCACCAAAGCATCCAATCGTGCCATTAGATTGAATCACCCGATGGCATGGGATGAATATTGGAAAAGGGTTACGTGCCATGCATGACCCAACAAATCGTGCTGCTTTTGGTCGGCCAATTTTTTGTGCCAGTTCACCATAGGTACAGACAGCACCATATGGAATTTGGGCTGTCTGTATAAGTGTATGAATTTGTAAAGATGTCAGGTTTTGCCATACAAGGTATTCCCAGGGAGTATCAATAGGGTTCCCTTGAAAATATAACATCAGTTTATCAATGATCAAATCAATATTGGGATGATACCCCTGATCCAGCGAAAAATCTTTTTGAATATTCCGGGTCAATATGTCTTCGGATTTTCTCGGTAAATAAAGTCTATACAACAAAAATGGATTGCATGTGTAAACAATTGCAGCCCACCCAAAAAGTGTTTGAATCCTTACATGGCTAAATTGCATGATCAATCACCAATCCAGGGGGTTTGATATTCATCTTCCTGCTGTTTTCTGGCTTCCAGTGCCAACTGCTTGACCTTTTCAATATCTTCATCTGAATACACGCCATTGACTCCGGAGATTGCTGCCAGTTTCATGCCATGTTTGAGGCCCATTTTGTAAATTTCTTTCACTTTTTGCCACTCGATATCACGACCAATGGTAAAAATTTCAAACCGGCCTTCAAGTGCCAGAACAATGGTTTCTGCAAGGCATGCATAGGCAACATTTGGCGGCAATCCAATATTGTTCATTTCAACATTGCCAGGCAGTAATATTTCGCCAGATTCAATAACCAGAACATCGGGACGTTTTCTGACATCTTCAGGAGATAAATCCAATGGCCGCGCAACATCAGTAATGACACATCCGGGTTTGACTTTCGTAATATCAAGCACAGTTTTACCTGCACCTGAGGTTGCGGTTACGATAACATCCATGTCAGCTAGATATTTATTGGCCTGGGTGGTTACATGGATTTCAACATCAGGTGTTTCCTGCAGGATCGATTGTTTGAGTGCCAGTAGTTTGGCCATATTTCGCCCTGCCATGTGAACATTATCAAAAGCCAGCGCAAGTAAACGACAACAAACCGATCCAATGGCTCCAGTTGCACCCATTACCATCGTTTTAGCACTTAATTTTTTGCCTTTTTCAACCTTTATCAAGCCCATACGTCGCACAGCATCAGCAGCCGCCCATAGGGCACCCGATGCGCTATAGCTGTTTCCTGTTGTAATGGGTATTTCTGCAAGGCGTGCGACAGTTGCTCCGGCATCGCCAACAACCTTTGTGAAAGCACCCAGCCCCATAATTTGTGCGCCCAGACGTTTTGCCATTTTGGCAGCCATCAATAATCTGCGATAGGTAAATTCCGGTTTATGCGCCAACATTTCTTTAGGCGTACCACCAACAGTGATCAACCACCCCTCAGCTTCAACACCTTGTGGTGATTTAATACCGGTTACTTTAGAGTAAATAAAGGGTGGCGCGTATGCCATGACACGCTCCAATGCATCAAGGAATTTCGGTGTGGTACGTCCGGTGATAAAGTCAATCAATTTGAGATTTTTGAAATATTCCTGGGAAAGTGGATGGATCACAAATGCAAAGCGGTTGACACGTTTGGTTTTTCCTGATGGATATATTACACGGGGATCCATTTGTTGTTCACTGATTATTTCAAGCATATCATCAGTGGTAATCTGTTCGATATGTTTATTTAATGCGGCATAAATAATGGCTTCCAGAACATTAACATCCACAACATTTTCCAGGACTTTTGGTGTGGTATCAATGATAACATCAACCCCGCGTTCATGTAAAAAGGATACACGATCATCATAGGCAGTGGATGTAATGACAGTCTTTCCACCCAATTCTTCAAGAGAACAATCTTTTAAATATTCATAGAAATCATAGTATGGCACCACAATAACAGTTGCTTTTTGCATGGCTTTTTTCAAGATATACTTATTCCATTCGCGCAAAGGGATCATTGATGATGCAATTGTTTTGCCGGGAACCCATTTCAATACATCATGAATACCACTTTGATATCGCTCCATATCATTTAAGGATTGAATAAAACGCGGAATACCATGCTGGATAACCGGATCAGCAAACATCAGGTTATTGGTATATTCAGCCATGACACGTGCAAGATAAATATTGTTCATACCACTTAAAAATAATACACGGGCATTATTAAAATAGTTGCCAAATTTAAACTGAAGATGCCTGATTGCCCATTCTTCAGACACTTTACGTAAGGCATCGCCAGCTGTTACAGGAATGCGAAATGCACGCGTAATTTTACCCAATATGTCCGAATCTTGAGAGCTTTTAGGGTTTGAACAGGGAAATCGAATGGCACCCAATCCAATGGCATCCGCTTTGGTCTCAAGCTCCAGCATTTTTGATGCTGCCTGCTCTGCATCACCATCAAAGCCTAAGCGGCGGACACGAAAATCCTGTCCTAAGAAAAAGGTTTCAAAAGAAAAATCTTTCTTTTTTTCTCCCAGACTAATACTTACAATTTCTTTCATATTTTCTCCAGTTTGTTAATTTGTTTAATTGCATTTGCAGGGCAATCTTTTTCTGCCTCACAAAACCATTGATATTCTTCAATTGTTTTTGGTTGACATTCAATTGTACTCAACAACGTATCCTCATCCAGCCTGAAATAAGCGGGCATTAATTCAATACAAAGCATACAGCCAATGCAATTATCACTTATTCGAAAAACAGTCTGATTTATTGCCACTAATCACCTCGCAAATCGCTTTTGTATCTGGTACGTTGTTATTATTTGTCTGATGCATTTTTATCTGGTTCAAGCGCAGGTAGAAAAATGTTAAAACAAGTCCCTTTGCCTGGCGTGCTTTCAAAGGTAATCCCACCATTTAAACGACTGACAATCCCCAACACGACTGAAAGGCCAAGGCCTTTTCCCTTGCCTTTTTCTTTTGTTGAAAAATATGGATCAAAAATACATTCCTGTATTTTAAGATCAATACCATGACCACTATCTGCAATAGATAAGACAATGTAATTTCCAGATTTTAAGGATTCCCTATTGAAAAGTAACAATTCTTCTACGTAGCTTTTTGAAAGTGAAATCGAAATAAAGCTATCCGCTTTATCAATCGCATGTGATGCATTGGTGCATAAGTGCATAATAATTATTTGTAATTTTGATGGATCACCCATTACATAATTGCAGTCACTTTCAATATGTGTTTCAATATTAATGGAATGCGGAATAGTTTCTTGTAAATGGGGGATTGTTTCATTGATAATGGACACAATATCCACAAGCTCAAGTTGCATGATGGAACGTTTACTAAATGTTAAAGCCTGTTCTGTCAAATTTTTTGCTCGAATCGATGTTTTTAATATCTCGTTCAAATTGTCCACTGCGTCCTGATTATCAGAAAAATCTTCAAGCATCATTTCTGTGTAGCCCATAATTGGCATTAATAAATTGTTGAAATCATGCGCAATACCACCAGCCAGTTTTTCCAGAGCTCTTAGTTTATGAGATAAATCAACTTGTTTTTCATTATTCTGTGTGTCACTTTCTTCTTGATGTATATTTGACAGGTCTTGATCTTGTTTATCAAGTAGGGTGATTGCAGAAAAAGTTTTTCTTTGAATTATTTTTACAGAAATAATGAGTACGCCGGCGAAAACAATACTAAAAAACAATTTTTGAGATAAATTGAAATTTACATAAATAAATACTGTGACCAAAGATACTATACTCCAGATCGCAATCAATAAAAAAAAATTAATTTTCAAGGATAACTTTTTAGCGAAAAGAGCGATCATCAAGTAACATAGACATGCAATACAAGGAATCAGGCAATTCGATTGATATCCCCCATAATAACAATTGCAATTGAAGAGAAATAGAAAAACAAAAGGTAAAGATAAAATAAATCCCAGGATGAGTGAAATATCCAACAACTGATTGTGAAGTTGTTTTTTCTTGTCAATATCTTGATTTTTTGCTTTCATAATTATCTTTCCTGAATTGCTGCTAATTTTTTTTGGCGTATACAATTACCGATAACTTTTTTACAATAACCAATGAAGAAAATGTCTGAAATGTACTTCGTGATTTAAGCTGCTACGAAGGTTTTGGTTCTTTTTTTTGTAAAGATAAAAATATCCTATTGGATTCTGATAGTCAAGACAGATTATTACAAACTATTCCAGAACGATTATACGAATATTATCACAGGTTGTCAGATGGGATGGAATAAACGGCCCTGCCAATGGATTTTTTTTGTGATAAACCAATAAATTTTTTGTCTTAACAGGTGCCACTGTCAATTGATTTAATTGGAAGCCCAGATATTCCTGTAACATCTGCTTTGCGTTGGCCATCTGAGATGGGTTGATTTGCAAATTGAGATCAAGATCGTCATTCCATTCCTGAATTTCAAGTAGAACGTCCCGATTATCAGTCACGAAAACATCAAACTTTTCTTGATCATTTTGATATAAGTAGAACCATATTTTTAAACGTTCTCGAATTTGTCTTACATCCGATTTATCACGAATATTCGCATGAGGGGAATGGTCGTCTTTGTCATGATTCAATTTTTGAAACAACCGTGTATGAGATTGTTCAATTTCAGCCAATGTGCGATCCAATTCAATCTGCTGCATATCATAATCCTGAAACAATTGACTGTATATTGCCATCAACAGATGTTTATCATCAGCCTGATTATTTGGACCTGTCTTATGTTTGATTTGCGAACGAATACGATTCACCGAAGACTCATGATTAAAAGGGATATCCTCCGGCCTTGCCTTAAGATGATCCATTTCAGGGCCAAGTTCATTTCCAAGCGATTTAAGATATACTCTTTCCTGGACGAATTTTTGATGATCAATATGGGAAGCCAGGGGCAATTTAATAATCAATCTTTGATTGTTGATATAATGCTTTGGAATGTCGATATCCGATGGCTGATAGACAGATATTTTTTCAAACCATTCATGGCAGATGTCAATGCTTGATTGTGAAATATATGTTGTTGGAAAAAAAATGGGGGACATGAAAAACTCCTCGTTAACCAACTGTTTTGTTATTAAAAATTTTGATTATATTCATTTTTTTTATTCTTGTAAAAAAATATTTGAAAAGATCAGTACTGTCAAGATAAAACGCTTGTGTGTAAATTCAATTGTTGTGTGTAAAATAATATTAATTTTACTATAACCTGTTGCCATATTTGAAAATATTATTAAATATAAGCCGTTATCGAAAAATTTGTATAAATCAGCTTTTGACTTTTTTGTAATTAATTATTAGTATTTAATAATATGAATACTCAAAAAATACGTTTTTAATTTAAGAAAGTTTCCTTTTGTCTTAATTAGAATCGTTTAATCTGTAATGAATAATAAATCAGAACATCTCTTCATTGATGTTCAACTAAAATAAGAGATATGTATCGTCTAACAATTCAACTAATCAAATTATCGATATTCGTAGGGTTCAGCCTGTTATTGTTGCATGCAACAGGCTTTACCAGTCAATATTTTCCAGAGCCTCCTTCTTTGCGGGACAATATAAGTTTCTGGAAAAAAATATATACAGAAGTTTCTCTAAAAGAAGGCTTACTTCACGATAATGAGTACCCGCTTGTAATCTTTAAGAAAGTTTATACAGGGAAACGTCATGGACGGTCCTTGTCTCGTTTTATGAAACGAGAAAAACGAAAAATAGAGCAATATATCAAGCATGTTAATAACAGGCCTCCTGAAAAATGGTCATTTGAGGAACAGCGGATTGCAGATTTATACGAAAAATTTGCGCCCAGGCATGCATTAAAACGAGCCCACAAGAGAATTAGATTTCAAAGAGGACAACGAGAACGTTTTCTGAAGGGACTTGAACGTTCCGGTCAATATATTGATGAAATTCGACAAATACTCAGGAAATATCATGTTCCGCCAGAATTGGCATATTTGCCTCATGTCGAATCCTCATTTAATCCAAAGGCACGATCAAAAGCCGGTGCATCAGGTTTATGGCAATTTATATCATCGACCGGACGATTGTATCTAAAAATTGATTCCGCAGTCGATGAACGTAGAGATCCAATATTATCAACCATTGCTGCTGCAAAATTGCTCCGCCACAATTATGATAAACTAAATTCCTGGCCCCTTGCGATTACAGCATATAATCATGGTCTATTGGGGATGAAACGTGCAGTCAAGCGTACTGGATCGCGTGATATTTCCTTGATAATTAAACATCATAAGAGTCGATCATTCAGGTTTGCATCAAAAAATTTCTACAGTTGCTTTATTGCGGCAACAGATATTGATCCCAATTATAAACGATATTTTTCAAATGTTCGTTTTTTGCCACCCCTCAAAAGGAAATATATAAAACTATCCCATTATATCCGCGTCAATGTGATATGTGATTATTTGAATGTTTCTAAAAAAACGTTCAAACGTTTAAATCCATCAATTCGATCAAATATTTTTCGCTATAACCGTCAGATTCCTAAAGGCACTCGCATATTCTTTCCAGATTCGATGACCATGTCATCCATCAAGCATGGGTTGAAGTACATACCTTCAAAATTCAAAAGTAAAAAACCATTAATGATAACATACAAGGTACGACATGGCGATTACCTGGGAAAAATTGCCAGAAAAACAGGCGTATCTTCCAGGGCAATCGCACGTGCCAATAACATGCGTATGAACTCACGCATATATCCCGGGCAAAAACTGAATATACCTGCAAGTTCAAGCTATAAGCAACATCGACACTATACACGGAAAAAATCCTCTCTCAAATATCGTGTCAGACGCGGAGATTTTTTGGGAAAAATTGCAAAAAAATTTGGGGTTTCAGTAAGAGCTATTGCACGTGCCAATGGTATGCGAACCAGTAGTAAAATTTATCCTGGGCAAACGCTTATTATTCCTGGTAGTTACTCCAGAACCTACCGCGTGAAACAGGGGGATTATTTGGGTCGAATTTCTAAAAAAACTGGAGTTCCTGTAAGTCGAATACTCCAGGCAAATGATATTTCTCGAAAAACGACACTTTATCCAGGGCAGGTGTTGATTATTCCTGGTAATGGGTAAAATTTTGATAATCCCAACAGGCTATTGATTTCTGATTTTAGTAATGCTCTAAAACTACATAGGAATGCAAAAAAAATAAGTTCCTCATTTCAGAAAGAGTTAATTCTGTTCATTTTGAACCTGGATTACGCTGAAGAAGATGAATAAGATGAAATAAGACACTTTTAAATCATCTTATTCATCTTC
>Ga0272440_1001542_pt1 | contig 18753 bp, 13 predicted proteins | sample SSMMMBAug17_FD_192440 | JGI IMG/M metagenome (GOLD analysis project Ga0272440, IMG submission 192440) | Marine sediment archaeal communities from Little Sippewissett salt marsh, Falmouth, MA, United States - SSM-MMB-Aug17 | ecosystem: Environmental > Aquatic > Marine > Wetlands > Sediment ...
ATTCAATCATAACTTTACCCCAACAGGGGATAATTAATTTGCTGAATCATGAGACAGGAAAGTTTGTTTATGTTCCCAATGCCAACTTTTCAGGTGAGGATAATTTTTCATATCAGTTGAGTGATGGTATCGAACGATCAGAATCCGCCATTGTTTCTGTGCAGGTTTTTCCTGTTAACGATGCGCCCATTCTTGAAAGCCAGAATTTTGAAATTGAGCAGGATAAACATGCCCATATTACCTTGATGGCTGAAGATGCAGACAAAGATGAATTAAGCTACAATATCATTGAATCTCCCTGTCATGGATCGGCCAGTGTTGTTGGTGCAGGCGTATCTTATACGCCTGCCAGTGGATTTTTTGGGGTGGATACTTTAACTGTTAAAGCATACGATGGACATGCCAGTTCAAAAACAGCCACCATTCAAATCTGGGTTGGAATACATCAGGTGGATATTATTGGAACAGAAGATGAACCCATTCAACTCAATATACCAACTCTTTTCAGTATTAATCAAATGCCAGCAAAGGGCAATATCATTCAAGAAGGAAATCAATATGTATACCGCCCAAAAACAAATGAATCCGGCTATGATTCCTTTTATTTCAAAGCCGCACCAAGTGCGGACAGTGTCAGTATTACCCTGTTTATCAAACCCGTCAATGATCTGCCGACAATTACAGTGCAAGATTCTTTTACCATATCAGAAGATCAAACATATTATTTGCAGATTGAATTATCAGATGCGGAAACATCATCAGATCAATTAATTACATCAGTAACAGATCTCCCTGATCATGGCAGTGTCGAATGGCTTTCTGAATACATTGAATATCAACCCTTTTCTGATTACAATGGCAATGATTCATTTACCATTCGTGTTTCTGATGGATATGAAAACAGCTATGTTTCCAAAACAATTCATGTCACAATTATGCCATCAAATGATATTCCACGCCCCATTCCACAAAGAATCACCATGTTTGAGGATCAAACAACTGATATCCACTTGAATGCAATAGATATTGAAAATGATCCAATTCAATATGCAATCTATCAAAAGACAATTCATGGTACAATAACCGGTACGCCCCCCAATATTACCTACACGCCGCTAAAGGACTACTTTGGTAACGATTATTTATATTTTACTGCCAGTGATAATGAAGGCATTTCTCCGCCACAGTCGATTACCATTGTTGTTCTGGGTACACAAGATAGGCCGGTGGCTTATGATTCCGCAGTGGATGTTCTCAAAGATGTTGTTCAAATATCAGGTCAGTTGAATGCCAGGGATCCGGATAATGATATTTTAATTTATACCATTGTCACGCAAGCTGGAAAAGGCTATGCGAAAATTACCAATCCAACACTGGGAACCTTTGTTTATGAACCGAATCCAGGCGCATCTGGAAAAGACCTATTCACATTTCATGTCAGTGATAATTATGAGACCTCGAATCTGGGGCTGGTTTCCATTCAAATTGCAGATAACAGCTTGGTATATCATCAATTAGATATTTCACTCATGGAAGACTATCTGGAAGGAAATTTCTATGAATACAGTATTGTAAATCAACAAACCGGTGTTGTTGTAAAAAAGGACAGTTTGAATACATCTCAAATATCGCTGAGCCTGCCTGAAAATGAATATAGCTTCCATTTCTCTGGTGAAAAATATCAACCACTGATTCAAACAATTAATTTGATGGCTAATATGGATATCCCCATAAGTATATATAATGCGCCTGATGTTTTTCGTTTAACCTTAAATTTACAGGGAGATTACATTTCAGGTGAACCAGTGACACTTCGTATTTTGGAAGCAGATTCTCAAAAAGTGCTTAAAAGCATTTACACAACAGAATCTTATGTTGCATCTAGATGGACTGCGGGTGTCTATAAAATTTCTGTTCAAGGGGACAATTATGAAACCTATCAATCTTCTGCAATTTATCTGGATAAAAATAAAATCATTCAAATATCATTGCTTCGGGAATCAGACAGTCAACTAATCGTGCATTTGACAGATGATTATCAAGAAGGCGATCTCTATGAATACAGTGTAATCAATGCAGCAAATGGTCAAATTTTTAGACAGGCACAAAATAATATTTCCTACTTGCCAATATTGTTGAGTGAGGGTGATTATCGTATACTCATTATTGCACAGAATTATAATCCTTTGGAGTGTCAATATAACGATCAAAAACGAATCCATTTTATTCCAGATATGCAGATCGAGGCGCCTTTAACGCGGTCATCATTCAATTCTGAACCCGCCATTGTTGGTGTAACCCATCAGCGAACGGATGATGGTATCCGACTGCAGTTCAATCCAGAAAATTGTATATATGGAATGACAGTTAAATTAAATAATTCGACCATTGCCAGTCTGATCAAGCAGCCTTTGTCATATGAATGGAGAAAAATCAATTCGGGTATTACGCCTGATGTAATCAATGGAGACAGTCATTATACACTTCATTTTGAATTTTTCGATAAGGACATTCCAGTCAGTGATTATGAAGTTACATACATTGATTATGGCTCAGAAATCAGTGAGGAGAATAATCGGCCTGATGATCAAAAAAGTCTGGAAGAACAATATGGCCAAGCAGAAACAATCTCTAATGCACAAAAATTGTTTTACCCGCTGCTTGGTACCGAGCTTGTTATTATTATTAAAGATACACAGGGAAATGATCAAACACTTCACATGGAAATACCGCCGATCCCATTGGATTATTTGTATATTGATAACGCTACATCTGAAACGCCAGGTCAGATGATGTACAGAGATACTGATGATAGCTATCGAATTCTGTCTAATTCTACTGATAAAGATCTGCATCCGGATAGCAATCAAAAACTCAGTATTACGATTCATCATTATTGTTTTTCTCAAAGTGCAGGCAGCGGTGCAATGATTTCATTTGAAATGGCAGAGGGAAAATACTCCGGTTCAAGAGTTTGTTACAACCCTATCCTGAGAAATGGACGTTTTAGTGATAACAACAATGAGACACCACCAAAAATCAAAGTGCCGCTGATATTAAACCCTGAATCGTCAAAATATGAAACGCTGAGTGAACTACTCACTGGTTCGGTTACAAAATCTTTTCTGATCAGCGAGCGGGGGGATGGTGTTCATGGTTTGAAACAAAGCGACATTCAATTTGAAAGAGTAAATAATCTTGTTTACTTAATGATGACCCATTTAACCATTGTCGGCTTTGATATTGACAAGGATGAAGAACCTACGCCTGAGCCTGAACCAACATCACAAGGGGGTGACAGTGGCGGTGGATGCTGGATTGAGACCTGTACTTCTGGTAGTTTGAACATTTGGATATTGGGTTTTTTATTGGGGTTTGTTGTCTTATATTTGAATAGGGGATTCAGATTTTTTAGTAGGGAATGCGCGAAACATTAGTTTTCAGTTCTTAGGGATGCTCGAAAAATAACTTACTTCCCCATTTTCAAAAATCGGACAGGTCAGACAAGTCAGACTGGTCTGACTTGTCTGACTTTACCGAATGGGAAAATTATTTTCTGAGCATTCCTTAGACAGTTAATTCTATTTATTAAAACATTTGATTAGAAATTGTTTAATTAAGGTAGCTGTGAAGATTCAATCCAGATATATTTTTCGCCAAACATACTGAAATACTTATCGCTATGGTATATTGTTTTTAAACGTTTATCTGGCCATTAATTGTCATGGAAGTGATTCATCCGGAACTTTTTGGGTGGGTTTTAAAAAAATTTGGTATTTATGATTTTTATAAACAAAAGGCAGAAAATAATGCCAGGAATCAGTCAGGAAGATTTAAATAATGTTCTGAAGCGTTTTTTTGATCCACCCCCCATTCAACTACAACTCAGGAAGTTTGCTTAAATTGAGATATTTAAGCAAAGCATCCAAATTTTCTCGTGTTGACCACAAAATGTTATTTTCTATCAACATGTTTCTGGCATTTTCTGTTACGCCGTCATTGGCAAAAAGCCACAAACGTAATATTTCCATTTTATCACCTTCTATTTCTTTTAAACGTTTTCCCTGGTCCATGAGTCTTTTTACAACGGATGAATTTACTTTTTGCTTATTCCACCACTTGCTTTCTGCTACCCAAACTTCAACGCCGGATGCTGCTAAAACATCTATTTCTATTCCATAGCCAAGTCCAAGTTTGCTTCGATGATCAACATATGCAAAACGAAGGGGCATTTTTATATCTTTATGATAATTAAAAAATTTTCCAGGTACGGTTTTGCCCTGAGCGTTCCAAAAAATCTGGATCATTGCGACTTCTGCGAAATAGCCTTTATAGTTTCTGTATTTCCTTTTAAGAGATTCATATTTTGCTAAAACCTCTCGATCAACATAATCACGTTTAATTCCTGCGACCTCAATTTTTCCCCATACTCTTAAAAATTCTTGCAATATGGGATCATTCACATGGCTAAACCAGTCTCCAAGACTTTTATATTCAATTAAATCCCCTTGAGCAAGTTTGATCATTACTTCATTTATTTTTTGAAGATCAACTTTTTCACCTTCCTGCCTTTTCAATTCCTCCTGTATTCTCTCAGGATCTATCCTTTCCTCATCTTCCAATGAAGCCAGGTAGAGTATCCATTTTGTAATATTATGATTGTTCAATCGGTCAATCCACTTTATCACCTGATCTCTTAATTCCTGATAAATAAAACCAGATGATAGATCAATCGCTAAAATGGTGTTTATCGCCTTTTCACTGTGTAAAGGCTCATTCAATCTGGCAGACCTTCGCACAACTGAATTAATATAAAAAGGGTTACCGCCACAACGTTCGGATATAACAGCTTCCATATCTGTAGAAACATCAGCACGATAATAACTGGCAGCCCTGCCAGCAAGTTTTGCGCCAAAAAAATCAGTTAAAGGTTTTATGGATTCAGCATCAAACCTTCCGTATAATGAACCTTTTCCAAGGATGTCATGAAGAATGGTCATGGCCGAGCCTGTGACATAATGAGGGCATGTAGGGGACTCAACAGCATCTTGCATATATCCCACAATATTAAAATCATGTTGTGGCAGATGAATATTCTGGATTTCGTCAAGGAACATTACAATTGTGCTGTCATCACAATCTGAAACACCTCTTGGAATATTAACTGCCATTTTTTCAGGATATATACCATCTTTTTCCTCCAGCCTTTCAAGTAAACGTAAAGCATCCTCAAATCCTGGCGTAACATTTATTTTTGATTTTACAAATTCAGCAAGGTTCTTTGTTTTTACAAAATTTTTATTCATTATAAGTTCAGGTTTTCTCATTCTAAACGCAGTGTACCATTTGATAAAATTTTCAACATATTCAATAGAAAACTGCCAGGGATCTGTTGTATTATCAGGAAATTTATAATAAACCGGAACCACGGCATTTGGATCTTTATGATCCTGCTCAAGAAACAAACGATTGACCACACGTTTAAAGATTTCAGTTTTACCCATTCGTCTCTGGCCAAGCAATACAATTGACATACTCCTGCGTGTTGCCGCTTTTAATGATTCCTCATGAAAAAGTTCCAAAAATTCCTCTCGGTCAGTATATACATCATCTGGCACAAGTGTTTTTATTGCGAATTGATTTTCCATACTTTAAATTCCTTTTTGCAATTATTAATACTCGGCGTTGAATATCTGTTTGAGAGACCCCATATTCAGCCACTGCCTTTCCTGGCAATAATTAAGGAATGCTCGGAAAATAATTTCCCCATTCGGTAAAGTCAGACAAGTCAGACAGGTCAGACCAGTCTGACTTGTCCGATTTTTGAAAATGGGGAACTTATTTTTCGAGCATCCCTAAGTAAACGATCATAAATTTTCGGGGTATATCGTAGTAAATTAATTATAACGTGATTTGAATATTTTCTTAACCCTGAAAGGGCGTAAAATAAAAGCCCAGGGAATCGCCCTGGGTTAAAGATTGATCAGAATCTTAGCCCTGAAAGGGCGAAACATAAAACATAGATGTGACGCCCTTTCAGGGCTAAGAAAAAAAATGTATACACTTATAGACCTATCCGCTCCTTTATATTGTCAAAAAAACAGTAAATTAATTGTGATTAATTTAACCCAAGATAAGTCTTATACCCATAAACCAAAGGTCCAGCAAAGAGTAAAGCATCAATCCGATCTAACAATCCACCATGACCGGGTAATATGTTACCAGAATCTTTAATATCAGCTGCCCGCTTAAAAGCCGATTCAAATAAGTCCCCCAAAGGTGCGATCAGACCAACAATAGCAGACAAAATAATCATATGTATTGTTGAAATCGGTAGATTTAATAATGATGCTGATAACAGACATGACAACACACATAATATCAGCCCTCCAAAAAAACCTTCAATGGTTTTCTTGGGACTAACAGATTTGCACAATGCATGCTTACCAAATTGTTTGCCAATAAAATAACCGCCAGTATCACAAGCAAACACCATAATCAATGTTACATAAATCCAGCAGTATCCTTTTTCAAATTGATGAATCAACAGCATAAATCCCACTAAACCCGGAATATATACGACCCCAAAGGCCTGTCTGATTACCATGTCCACAATATTTGGCTGATTTTTGAAACGTAAAACGATAATGAATGCAAGTGACATCAGGTTAAAAATTGACAGCATCCACAGATAATCAAAATATCCTTTGTAAACGAGAATAACCCATATTGATGTCACAACAAATCCCAAAATACAGACTTCATGGGTAATTGAAACGTTTTTAAGAGCTATGCCATAGAATTCATACAGGCAAATCAGTGATGCGACGAGCGCAAGAACAAAAAAGCTGATTGAACCATACACAATCAAAAAAAGGACTGGTAAAGCAACCAGTGCTGTTTGCCAACGTTTAACAAGTTCTTTTTTCATCATTCATCCTCATTAGGGTTTAATTTTTTTTTAATTTCAGTTGAAATTATTGGAAAAGTCAAGTTTTTTATTAATGTATGATTAAGCATTTGCCTTTTTATGAATCATTTGATAAAAAATAGAATCAAAAATAACGAACAAATCAGACACAAAAAAGATGACAAAACAAAATACAACGAACAAACAAAAGGTACTTCATCCTATAACGCGACTTATCATTGGCGGAGCACAGGAAAACACCATGCTTACCGCAGATTATCTTGATCAAGAGAAATGGCAGGTAGATGTTTTATCTGGGATACAGACAGGCAGTGAGGGGAGCATTATAGATGAAGTTTGCAATCGCAATATTCCTCTAATTCTGGAACCATTGCTCGTCAGGGAGATTCATCCTGTAAAAGATTTTTTGGCGTTTTTTCGTCTCATTCGATTGATGAAAAGGCATAAATACCATATTGTCCATACTCACAGTTCCAAAGCAGGTATTATTGGGCGATGGGCAGCTTGGGCTGCTGGAATACCGGTCATTATCCATACTGTTCATGGTTGGGGCCATCATGATCATCAACACCTATTGGTTCGAAAGTTTTATATCTTACTTGAAAAAATAACGCTCAAAATAACAGATCAATTAATTGCTGTATCAGAAAAGAATATTTTTAAAGGAGTGGATGACGGTATTGGCCAGTTAAAAAATTACTCGGTGATTCGAAGCGGTATAGAGCTTGAACGATTTGGACATCCTCTGGTAGATAAACAAACCATGCGAAATCAACTGGGACTTCCATCTGATGCCATCATCATCGGAACTGTCACGAGATTATCATCCCAAAAAGCGCCTCTTGATTTTATACAGGCAGCAACAATTCTTGCTCAAAAACTCAAAAAAGTTTATTTTGTTGTGGTTGGTGATGGCCCATTACGTGACGCTGTTGTAAAAAAAGCAAAGGCGAACAAAATTGATAAAAAAATAATATTGACAGGTCTTCGAAGAGATATTCCTGAATTAATGAATTGTTTTGATATTTTTGTATTGTCTTCATTATGGGAAGGTTTACCGCGCGTGATACCACAAGCAATGGCATCTGGGTTGCCGGTTATTGCCACAGCTATTGATGGAAGTGCTGAAATTATTCAGCACGAACGAAATGGATTACTCGTTCCACCAGGAAAGCCTGCATGTATTGCCAATGCTGTAATGAAAATTTTAAACAGTCCGGACCTTGGTAATAAATTGACAGAAGAAGCATACAAGTCCATAAATGAATACAGTGCGCAAAAAATGGTAGAACGAATTGAAAAATTGTATATTCGATTGATACAAATAAAACCTAATAAGAGATGATATGAAATCAAAAAAAGTATTCATTTCCGGACATAATGGCATGGTCGGCTCTGCAATTTACAGAGAATTAAAAAAACAGGGTTTTTCCAATATTGTTGTACGTGATAGAAAAGATCTTGATCTAATGGATAAGACCGCAGTTTTTGATTTTTTTAAAAAGAATAAACCCGCACTTGTTTTTAATGCTGCAGCCAGAGTGGGAGGTATTTATGCCAATAATACTTATCCTGCCGATTTTATTTATCAAAACCTGGAAATCCAAAATAATCTTATTCATGCCGCACATTTATTTGCCGTTGAAAAATTATTATTTTTAGGCAGCTCGTGTATATATCCAAAAGAATGCCCTCAACCCATGAAAGAATCCCATTTGATGACCGGCCAACTTGAGCCTACCAATGATGCTTATGCCATTGCCAAAATTGCAGGCATTATGATGTGTCGTTCTTATTACCGCCAATATGGTGATAATTTTTTATCAATAATGCCATGCAATCTTTTTGGGACCAATGACAATTTTGATCTTGAGTCATCCCATGTTTTACCTGCATTAATCCGAAAAATTCATGAAGCCAAAATGAATCATCAATCATCAGTTACACTTTGGGGAACAGGTATTGCCAGACGTGAATTTCTTCATGTTGATGATATGGCCAATGCGGCTGTTTTTGTTATGCAGCAGGTTCAGGCAAAAGACATATATTCGGAAAATATTACACATCTGAATGTAGGTTCAGGAAAAGATATCTCTATAGATGAATTGGCTGAATTGATTTCAAAAATTATTGGCTTCACAGGACAAATTGTTTATGATACTGAAAAACCTGATGGTATGTTAGTGAAACGATTGGATGTCAGTCGATTAAATCAAATGGGGTGGCAGCACCACATTCGTCTATCAGCAGGTATTCAACAAGCATATAATTGGTACAAGGAGAATATGAAAATACAGTGAAAACCGCATTAATCACAGGAATAACCGGTCAGGATGGTGCATATCTGGCTGATTTGCTGCTTAAAAAAGGCTATACTGTTCATGGTATAAAACGACGATCATCTTCATTTAATACACATCGGGTGGATCATTTATACCGAGATTTTCATGAAGCAGATGTGCGTTTTTTTATGCACTATGGAGATCTGACAGATTCAACCAACTTAATTCGTATTATTCAGGAAGTGAAACCAGATGAAATATACAATTTGGCAGCTCATAGTCACGTTCAGGTTTCTTTTGAAACACCTGAATATACAGCCAACGCTGATGCACTGGGTACATTGAGATTGTTGGAAGCCATTCGGATATTGGGTATGGAAAAACATACACGATTTTACCAGGCATCTACCAGTGAAATGTTTGGAAAAGTGCAAACAATACCTCAAAATGAGTCCACACCATTTTATCCGCGAAGTCCCTATGGGGTATCAAAAGTGTATAGTTATTGGATAACTGTAAATTACCGTGAAGCATACAATATGTTTACCGCAAATGGGATACTGTTTAATCATGAAAGTCCCATCCGGGGTGAAACTTTTGTTACACGTAAAATTACCCGCGCTGTTGCACGCATTGCTCTAAACCTTCAAAAAAAGTTGTATCTTGGAAACCTCAATAGTTTCCGAGATTGGGGACATGCAAAAGATTATGTTTATGCCCAGTGGCTGATTCTGCAACATGATATGCCTGATGATTTTGTCATTGCTACCGGCAAACAGTATTCTGTAAAAAACTTTTGTGAGCGAGCGTTTACAACTGCAGGAATTGAGATTGAATGGCAGGGTGAAGGTTTATCTGAAAAAGGCATTATTCACTCTGTAGAGAAACATCTTGATCATCTAACACCCGGATCAATTGCAGTTGAAGTTGATCAAAGATATTTTCGTCCAACAGAAGTTGAAACACTTTTGGGTGATCCTTCCAAAGCGTTTCATAAATTGGGATGGGAACCCAAAATTCGTTTTGAAGATCTTGTACGTGAAATGGTGGATTCCGATATAAAAAAAGCACGTATGGATAGTATGTGCAAACGTGAGGGCTATGAGGTTATGGATTATTTAGATGCTTGAATTTATGGCATTTTTATTGCAATAACGAAAAAAAATAAAAATAAGGAGAACGACGAATGAAAATAAAATATCGTGTTCCTGTGAGTATAATGTTCATCAGTATGATGATAATCATCACAAGTGGCTGCTTAACACCAGGTACAAAAAATGTTAAAAACAATCGTCCCAAAGCTGGGATTCGCCAACCCTCTTCTCTCTACTATGATTTTGGAGATGTGTTGATTCCCAAAGAGTTGAAAATTGATCAAAAACCATCATTTATCTACCGAACAGGAGGTTACGCATGCGGCTTAATGATACTTACCGGTCATGTGGAATTGACCTCGCTTATCAACTTCTTTTCCAATAATATGGTAAAAGATAACTGGCGTCTTTTGAGCACATTTAAATCGCCAAGAACTTTACTTTTATTTCAGAAAGACAATCGATGGTGCATAATAACGATTACTGAAGGGGGGTTTGCCAGTTCATCAGAAGTCGCGATCTGGGTAGCGCCTACAGGCGCACAGGCAGGTTCGGGTGTTATAGGACAACCTGAAGGCTTTTCAGAAGCGATCATTAATTAATTATGAAATACATAATGGACAAAACAATTGTATTGGGTGTCAGTGGCGGAATTGCCTGTTACAAGAGTGTTGAGATTGTACGTCAACTTCAAAAGGCAGGGGCTTCTGTTTATGTAATCATGACACAAAATGCCGCACGATTTGTTGGCCCGCTTACATTTGAAGCCATCTCTGGGAATCCGGTATGCATTGAACTGTTTGATACAAAGACAGAAACTCGTTTTCATCATATTCAATGGGCAGAAATGGCAGATGCTGTTGTCGTGGCGCCTGCAACTGCCAATGTATTGGCGAAAACAGCTCATGGCGTTGCAGATGATGCACTTACAACCTTTTTGTTAGCGGTGCAATCTCCTGTCTTGCTATGTCCATCAATGAATACACGCATGTGGGAAAACAGAGCCGTACAAGATAATATCAACATTATTAAAAAGCGTAATATAAAGATTCTAACGCCTGCTACCGGTGAACTTGCCTGTGGAACAAGTGGTGCAGGGCGACAACCGGATGCCAATATTATTGTTTCGCATGTCAATCACTTGCTTTCTCCCAAAGATCTTACTGAAAAAAAAGTTTTAGTAACAGCTGGCCCGACGCATGAATATATTGATCCTGTTCGATTTATAAGTAACCCATCGTCTGGAAAAATGGGATATGCCATTGCAGAAGCCGCATTGTGTCGAGGGGCTGATGTTATCCTCATTTCAGGACCTACACAGTTGGATATACCATCTGGTATACGTTTTATTTCCGTTCAAACTGCAGATGAAATGGCAAATGCAGTGTTTGAATTTGAAGCAAATATGGATATTATTATTAAAGCAGCGGCTGTTGCAGATTATAAAGTTGCCAGACGATCAGAACAAAAAATCAAAAAAAATGATGATTGCCTGCAAATCGACCTGAAAAAGAATACAGATATTTTAATGGAACTGGGACGTAGAAAAAAAGACCAGTTTTTGGTGGGTTTTGCTGCTGAAACACAAAATTTGATTAAGAATGCTCAACAAAAATTGTATAAAAAAAATCTGGACATGATTGTCGCAAACTTAATTGGTTCAAAAGATAGTGGGTTTCAATCAGATACAAATCGCGTAACATTATTCTTTCAGGATGGCAGGCAAAAATCTTTACCTTTAGAAACAAAAGAAACTATTGCAAATTTCATTCTGGATGAATGTCTTTGATAAGAATCATTGAACCCCCTGCTTATTTGTCTTTTCAATAACACCATTTTAAGAGATGGATAACTTTGTTAAGGGAATCTTCAAAATAAAATTCCCCATTTAATAAGATTGCATTCATTTTTTTTATTGATGAACTGATTATTCGAGTATTCCAGAGTAATTTTTGTGTTAATGATCACAGATCTTGCATATGCATAGGAATGATTGAAAAATAAGTTCCCCATTTAAATTATGGTCGGATTATACGACTGAGAAGAATGAGAGATTCTAAAACAGCCAGATAAAAAATCAGGCAAAGGATTAGAACTCGTTCTTATTTTTTTTATAACAAAATGGTCTCAAATCCCAAAAATAAAACTATAGTTACGCTGAATGATTAAATCTACGATAAAATATTTGTTGATTATTGTAACGATCTGTACAGTCATTTTTATTTGGTATGATTACAATAAATTCGTATCCAAACAAGAAAGCCTTCATATTGCCATGGTAGGTCCTATTTCTGGATCAGGTGCAATAAAAGGACGTGCTGTTCTTAAAGGTATCAATCTATATCTTGACTGGCTGAATAATAATGGTGGTATTGATGGAAAAAAAGTGATCCTCACTGTTTTTGATGACCAAAATGATAAAAATCAGGCTTATGAAAAGGCAAAGGAAATTGCAGAACAAAATAAAGCGCTTGCAATAATTGGTCATTGGTATAGTTCATGTTCCATTAAAGCTGGTGAAATATATAAACAACATGGTATCCCTGCTATAACACCCGGTGCCACAAACATTAAAGTAACAGATAGTGAATGGTATTTTCGCGCCTTATTCAATGATCGCTCTCAAGGAAGGTTTTTAGCGAATTATGCCAATAAAGTATTGGGTCACAAAACAGCGGCCATTATTCATGAAGACCTTGCCTATGGATCTTATTTAGCTGATATTTTTGAGAAAACAGCTAAAGAAATTGGCATGAAAATAATCTTTAAGGAAGAGTTCAAAGCTAAATCTGACAATTTGGACCCATCTTTAGAAAATATTGTAAAACGCCTGGAAAGAAAAAAAAAGCGCAGAAAAAACTGGCAGAATTGTATTATTTTTATGTCATCACATGCGACCGAAGGAATAAAACTTGTCAAGGAAATGCGCGATTTAAAATTTGAAAATCCAATTATTGTTCCCGATTCACTGGCATCAAAACTATTTTCAAAGGGATTTGATCAATTCACAGAAGAAAAAGCCTCTCCAGGTTATTATACTGATGGTATTTATGCAACATCACCCCTCATTTTTGATACAGCCAACGAAAAAGCCCAATTATTTAAAAATGAGTATGAATTAAAATATAGTGAAGAACCCGACTGGATTTCCGCATTTGGTTATGATACTGCAATGATTGTGTGTGAGGCTATCCGCAAGGCAAAAATAACTGGTACACCGGAAACGTTAAACGATGATCGGCAAAAGATTCGTGACTATCTGGCGGGATTGACCAATCCCAACGAAGCAATTGTGGGTGTCACTGGTTTTAATTATTTTGATTCAAAAGGGGATTGTCCTAAACCCATATCAATTGGCGTATATAAATTTCAAAATTCCATCTCAGCGCTGACACAACTTAAAACCGTTCCAAATATTAATGAAATAAGCAATCTTGATGCTGCACTGAAATCAGGTCGGGTTTTACATGTGGATAACAAATACATGTATAAAACCAATGTTGTTTACACTGGCATAGAAATTCTTGAACTGTCCGAACTAGACATGCATAAATTGACCTTTCAAATGGATTTTTTTATGTGGTTTCGATTTAAAGGTGATATTTCGCCAGAAAATCTAATTTTTTCAAATGCAATCACCCCGATCCTTTTAAAAAAACCGGTCACTGAAAAAGTAATTGATGGCATCAACTATCGTGCCTATCGTGTAAGCGGTACATTTAAAGCAGATTTTTTGCCAGACAGCTATGCGTTTCGACAACATGTACTTGGTATTTCATTCAGACATCGGGAATTAACACGCAATAACTTGATCTATGTCATTGATGTTTTGGGAATGGGCCTGACGCAATCAGAATCCCTGACATCAAAAATAATTCGTGCGAAAGTTTTACAACCCAACCTGAACTGGGGGATTAGAAATGTATGGTTTTTTCAGGATATTGAAAACAAAACAGCTCTCGGAAGTCCGGAATATCTGGATCCATCCGGTGGAACGCTTAAATATTCTCGATTTAATTTAGGGATTCGTATAGAAAAGAGTGAATTTACCTTACGTGGCATTATTCCAAGGGTAATTGTTTATGAAGTGTTATTTATCAGTTTAATGCTATTATGTACTTTTGCATTCATTACCCGATATTTAACATCAAACAAATTTAAAACTTATATATGGTTTGTATATGCTTTTTTTGCTTTGATGGTGGTTTTATCCAGTGAAATTGTACTGTTTGACTGGCTGGTCAACAAAACATCCAGTTACAATTTAAGGTTGATTATCATGATTTTTGATGTTCTTTGGTGGATAATTCCTGCATATTTATTAAATCTTGCAGCAGAACGTTTTTTGTGGACACCTCTTGAGGAACGAAGTGGCCGATCAATTCCCAAAAACGCGCGTCGATTTGTAGCTGCAGTTATATACATTCTGGCAATATTTGGAATAGTCGCATTTGTCTTTAATCAAAAATTAACAAGCCTGCTTGCAACGTCAGGTATGTTTGCGATGATTGTTGGTCTTGCCATACAGGTAAACATCTCCAATGTTTTTGCAGGCATTGCCATCAACTTAGATCGTCCTTTTAGAACGGGCGATTGGGTGATTATTGGCAAATTCGAAGAAGGTATCGTGACTGATATTACCTGGCGAGCAACGCGATTACGAACAAGAAATGGATGTATCTTAAGCATTCCCAACAGTGAAGCTTCTGAAACAGCCATTCACAACTTCAGCTATCCTGATGATTCATACTGGCAATATTTTACTGTATATGTTGATCCTGGCCATCAACCCAATCGCGTGAAAAAAATACTATTGGATGCAGCATTATCAGTTAACGCCGTATTACGTGATCCGCCTCCATCAACGAGGTATCTTGGGTTAAACGAGTCTATGACATCAATGAGTAAACCTTGGGCTGCAAATTATTTGATATCAGTATGTGTAAGGGATTATGGAAAAAAATTTCTCCATAATGAATCTGTCTGGGAACGCGTTTATGAGCATTTAAATAATCAAGGTATTGAACCTATTCTAGAACGAAAAGAAATTCAAATTAAACACAAGCCGACCATCCCACACCCTGAGCCATTCCTGCATGATGCTGCTGACATATTAATTAAATTGGATATTTTTCAACCAATCCTTTTTGAAGCGCGTTCATATATTAGTCATCGTATCAAGACACATGAATTAATAGCAAATGAAACTATCACACATGAGGGGAAACCTCAATCATCATTATTTATTATTGTTGAGGGCGTCGTTGGATTATGGTGTTCAAATGAAGATGGTGAACTGATCGAATTGGATCGCATTGGTGTGGGAAATTATTTTGGTGAAATGAGCCTCTTTACTGGTGAATACGCTTATTATACCAGTATCACAGCAGCTAAAAGTGTAATTTATGAAATTAACAAGATAGATATGGCAGCTTTTATTGTTGACCGACCAGATTACTGGGATTATCTCGCCAAAATACTCAGTGATCGTTATATCCTTCGAGAAAGTAAAAAAGACAAACACTTTGAGGATAAAGTTGATAAAGATATATTAACAGAAGAAATTAAGATATCTATTCAACAGTTATACCAAAAGGATGATAATAAAACAAATAATCAAGAACCTGATGTTAAAAATGAAATATTTGAAGATAACCCTTTTGCTGAATGATTTACTGTAAATGATTGTTAAGGAATGCTCAAAAAATAACTTCTCCATTTTCAAAAATCGGACAGGTCAGACAAGTCAGACTGGTCTGACCTGTCGGACTTTACCGAATGGGGAAATTATTTTCAGAGCATTTATAAGACTTTTTAAGCATTGAAATTTGTTGTAATAATTTTTTTTCTCGGTCTATCGCTTCATTCGCTCTAAGTTTCTCTTCGTCCGCTCTTCGCTTCTCTTTATCCGCTCTAAGTTTTTCTTCATTCGCTCTAAGTTTCTCTTCAATCGCTAATTTTTCAGCATTTTTCAGGCGTTGCTGTATACGATTATAATCTGTTTGAAAGAAAGCTGTATAAACAGGATCTTCTCGTAATACTTCGTTTGCTGGCAAAGTGAATAGATCGTCATAGCGAAATTGAAAACTTGTTAGAACAGATGATTTGATTACGCCATTATTATCAGGTAATATCTCATCATACTGTCCATGACTGTTCAGACGATAAAAGATTGTTTCTGTGTGTTTTCGGTCAAGAATATAATATTCTTCTATACCAGCCTGCTCATATTCTGCTTTTTTTATAACAGTATCTCGAAATATTTCCTGTTGATTTGAGTCTGACAAAAACTCAATACACATATTATAACATCCCTTGTATGAACGTTCATCTCGTTTCATTTGAATTGGGTTTGATTTGTGAATTAATGCCAGATCCGGTTTGCGAATGCTTATTTGATGTGGCAAAACCATCTTAAAACCAATTTCCAGCCCAACCAGTGTTCCTTGGGGAAAGGTACTGAAATACTCGTTGAGCAAATTTAAAAACCAGTTGTACATGATAAAACTTGCTAAATCTGCCATAGGTTTCTCTTCCAGTTTTCCATTGCACCATTCATAACTGACATTCTTCATTTCATAATATTTATTCCAATACGCCTGTTCACTGACATATGTTGGCCTTAACAATATATTTTTTGACAGTGGCTCTTGTAAGTATTTTTTCTTTATAGCCTGAAAATCAATGAATGTATCTTGCATTTGATGATTGTGCATTTGTTGAATTAAAGGTTGCATTGAAGCTCCTTGAAAATAAGTCCAATAAACTGATGTTTTGTTTGTTTCTTTTGGCCCTTCTAACATCTAATTCTAGTTTTTGGCAAGTTAAAATAATAAGGCATAATACTTGCAAAATTTTTCCTTCAATACTATAAATGTGTAAAGGAATCAGCCTGCCCCTGGTAATAATGCTGTAAAATAAAAGCATTTTACTATTGGATCTGAAAATTAATATTGATTTGCCTTTACAATTCTGATATTCTTCATATTCATTTTACACTATTTATTCACTGAAAATTAATCATTGAAATCAAATATAAAAAAGAAAATATTAAACTAATTATCTGCAAATACCGAATGAACGCAACATGTGATTATTTGGTTAAAGCATTTAATTTAAGGAGGAATTCTTATGATGCACTGGTTTTTAAGAATTATTTTTATTGGATTGTTCACTGTATCAACAGCCACTGCCGGTAGTCTTGATGCTCCCGCACCACCGGACAGTTCGGGCAGTGCCATGCATACCTTAGAACATATTTACAAAATTTTACTGACAGGTGATCCTGATCAAATTACCATGCGACATGCATTTGAAGAACCCAAAAATGGGCCTGATGTGCCATCCGGCTTTCCTGACCTGGATGAAATCTACAATGCTGCGCCCAAGCACCATGAAAATGCTGCGACAGTTGATGATGTTGTTCCTGGCAAATTTTTTTGGGGACTGGATAAAAATAACGCCTGGGGATTACTTTATGGAAGCCCTGACAGTTCAAGAATCGAAGCACCTGTATTGAAAACTGGACAAACAACTTTGGTGAAAAACTACGACAACTGGAATAGTAATGCTTATAAAGATGATGCATATTGGGCTGCTCAAGGCTATGGAATTGATTGCTCAAATGCAAATGGTGCACGTTTTGAAGTACACAAAAGACCGGATAATCAAGAAGATGACGGTACTGTTACTGACAAAAAAACAGGTTTGATGTGGACCCAAAATGCAAATCGCTTTGAATCTGTACTTTGGGAAGCTGCTTTTACGAGTGTTCTTAACTTAAGAACACTGCCCGAAGGATGCGGTTCCTCCGGCGTTGCCTGTTACACGGATTGGCGATTACCAAATATTAAAGAATTACAAAGTTTGATTGATTATGGCCACTCATCACCAGCAATGCCAGAAAATTCTGAAACTGCTTTTGAAAACATTAAAAATTATTACTATTGGTCCAGTACCACGGATATCAATAATCCTTATGCCTATGCATGGGCAGTTTATATGGTGACAGGTAAGGTTAATGGCCAGACCAAAAGCAATCCTTGCTATGTCTGGCCGGTTCGTGGCGGTAAAAAATAATTTCTCGATCATTATAAAATTTGGAGGTACATATGATAAGCGCCATATCCGAAAGATGTTTCAAAATATGGATGGTGATTGCGTTTTTAATATTAATTCCTTGCTTTCAAGCGTCCAGTGGCGCCGGCAATATTCACACTAAGGAAAAATTTGCCTGGTCTGAGAATTCAGGTTGGATCAACATGGGACCCACGAATACCGATTATCCAGTTACTGTCCATGATACATATCTTACAGGTTATGCATGGGGAGAAAATATTGGATGGATCAAGCTAAGTTCTTCTGAGGAAGGCCCATTAAATTCAAGCAATTATAGTAATGCCTAAAATTCAGACTGGGGCGTTAATATGGCCTCCAATGGTTCTTT
>Ga0272440_1001543_pt1 | contig 18732 bp, 1 predicted proteins | sample SSMMMBAug17_FD_192440 | JGI IMG/M metagenome (GOLD analysis project Ga0272440, IMG submission 192440) | Marine sediment archaeal communities from Little Sippewissett salt marsh, Falmouth, MA, United States - SSM-MMB-Aug17 | ecosystem: Environmental > Aquatic > Marine > Wetlands > Sediment ...
GACTGTGCAACAATTTAAAATCAAGCATATGCGTACCAAACTTTTCATTTTTGTTTTTGAACCAGGATTACACTGAATAAAATGAACAATTATTAAATGAGGAACTTATTTTCAGATATTTCCTTAGAATAATATTTGACGATAATATTAACTTTTTATCAAATAATTTATAATAAAAGTGAATATGTCCCATTGTTTTTGTATCAAGTTTAATAATATTTATTAAAAAAGTGAAAATGTCCCTAAATATTGACTGCAACCTTTTTTGAAATACGCCCAAATTAAAATATGGTCACCCTTGTATAATATAATTGTAATTATTTACATGTAATTAGTTGTTTTACAAATAATTAATTTTTACGATTAGGCATGAAGGTTGCTTTAGTGTAAAATATAATCAAAACACTGTAAAAAATCAATTGTCATTTGGCTGAGAAAAAGTTTTTCCTATAAACCGATTAATTTATCTGAACTATTTGTATTATAAGGACTTTTTCAATTTTCTATTTCAAGATATTCAGGAAACTAGTGGGGAATTGTGTCTATTTTTGTTGCACTTTTGTATTTCGATTTTACGCTTCACATGTAAAGTTTTATCGCAAGTGGAAATGTAAATAGATTTAACATGTTAAGAAACAGTGTTCACATGTAATAAATTTATGGAGTATCGGCCAACTTTTGTTTTTTCAATTCATAGGATCAATCACTGACACGGACTCAAACACATCTCGTACCTGGAAAAATCAAAGTTGGGCAATAATAATTGAAGGAGGATATAATGAAAAAAAATATAAGAATAAACAAAGCCATGCACCTATTAGGATATCTATTTATCCTGTTTTTATGGCCGATAATATGGGTTTATGCTGACATACCAGAAGGTTCAAATCATCCGCCCTCATTTAATCTGGGACCGGATCAGGTTATCAATGAAGACAGCTTAAATCCAGGTTTGGGTAATTTCGTGCAAAACATTAAGCCTGGTCCATTTGAATATGAAAAAGATCAAGAATTAACATTTTTTTTAACTGTTGATAATAAAGAACTATTTTCCGAGGAACCGACTGTCAATTCACAAGGAACGTTAAGATATCAGCTTGCCCCAAATATGAATGGCAGTGCAACTGTTTCAATTTTTTTACAAGATAATGGCGGAACTGAAAATGGGGGGATTGATCGCAGTGAAACTGAAACATTTAAAATAATAGTTCTTCCTGTCAATGATCCACCAACGTTTATTAAAGGCGAGGATCAGTCAGTTGTAAAGAATGCAGAATTACAAACGATCCCGAGATGGGCCAGGAACATTTACAGAGGACCAGCTGATGAGAAAAATCAAAACCTGACATTTATTGTCGATGTTGATCGAAAAGAAATGTTTGAACAAGCTCCCCAAATATCACCTGATGGCACATTAACATATGAACCGGCACGAAATGCTTCAGGACAGGCATTGGTCACAGTGAAACTCAAAGATGATGGCGGGTTAGACAATGGTGGTCAAGATACAAGTGACGAACAAACGTTTACGATTCGTATTATCTGGTCCAATCATGCGCCTTCTTTTTCCAAAGGTCCGGATATTAAAATTTTAGAAGATGCCCCTGCTCAAACGTACGATGAATGGGCAACAAATATCAAAGCTGGACCTGATGGAGAAAATCATCAAAACGTGTATTTCATTTTATATGTTGAGCATCCCCTTTTATTTTCTGTATTGCCAACGATTTCTTCCAATGGAAAGCTTTCTTTTGAAACAAATCCTGATGTCAATGGCAAAACCCTGGTCAATGTGTTTCTAAAAGATGATGGGGGGACTGAATTTGGTGGTCAGGATCAAAGCGGTACAGAGACATTTTATATTGATATTAAAGCTGTAAATGACCCACCTGAATTTACACCCGGACCCGATCAAACGATTCCACAAAATTCTGGCTCACAGCTTGTGACTTCATGGGCAAAAAATATTTCTCCCGGCCCATCAGATGAAGCTGATCAAAAATTAAAATTTATTGTTTCTACAAACAAAGACGAATTATTTGATTCTACCCCTACAATTTTTTCAAATGGAACGCTTCAATATACACCAGCAGTTAATAGTTATGGCAATGCTGTCGTAACTGTTTTCTTGCAGGATAATGGAGGTACTTACGATAATGGTGATGATTCAAGTGACTCCTATAATTTTAATATTACAGTTATGTCAGTAAATCACGCACCATATTTTACGCCTGGAGAAAATGTCACCATTCAGGAAGACAGTGGTGTGGTTACCTTAGATAATTGGGCCACAGAAATCAGCGCAGGTTCGTCTGAAGAATCGTATCAAAAGCTCTCATTTTTTGCATTTGGCAATCCGCCGGAAATGTTTTCACAACAGCCGGAAATGTTTCCTGATGGCACACTTACATTTGAAACATCTCCGGATGTGAATGGGTTAGCAAGTATTCGCATTTTTATTAAAGATGATGGCGGAACTGAGAATGGTGGAATTGATAAGAGTGAGGATTATTATCTTGATGTCAATATTACACCGGTTAATGATGCACCCAGGCCTGTTCAGGATACCCTGACTGTTGAGGAAGATATCCCGATTGCCTATACACTGACTGCCATTGACCTTGAAAATGATCCTATCACCTATGAAATATTCATTCCGCCTCAAAAAGGTACACTCGTTATTGAAAACTCTCTTACAGGGCGTTGCGTTTATTATCCTTACACAGATAGTGTGGGCATGGATCAATTTGAGTTTCAAGCTTTTGATCATGTTGCGCAATCTGAACCTGCAAAAGTAACCATTATTATACTTCCTGTAAACGATCCACCTGAAATATCTAATATTCCAACGCAAATCACAATGGAAGATATCCCCACACAACCCATTGAGTTTTTCGTATCTGATTCAGATTCTTGGTTTGGCGACCTGACCCTTGTGATCACTTCAGATAATGTCACACTCGTCCCTGATGAAAATATTGTTGTCAATGGATCTTCCGGAAAACGTTCACTGGTTATTACACCCGAGCCCAATCAATATGGAACTTCAGTTATCACAATTCGTGTCACTGATAACACCAATCTGTCTTCACAAGTACAATTTATTCTTGAAGTTCAAAAACGTAATGATCCACCAACCATATCCAAGATAGAGGATCAAGTTACATATGAAGATCAGACCACACCACCTATTATGTTCTCAATAAATGACTCTGAAACACCTGTGGCCAATCTTGACATTCAGGTAGAAATTTCAGATCCTCAAATGATTCCCAAAAGCAATATTCAATTGTCTGGAGTTGATTTGATTCGAACCATGACATTGAAACCCATTGAAAATGTGTCTGGTGATATCAATATCACAGTAACTGTTGTTGATGAAGAAATGGCTGTCGCGAGTCAACGTTTTATTCTTCAAATATTGCCAGTTGATGACCCCCCTATGATTGACCACCTATCAGATCAGACCATTATTGAAGATGAACCCTCAGAAGAAATCTTTTTCAAGATCAGCGATCCTGATACCCCATTAGAGGATATTTCCATTCGTGCTATTTCAAGTGATGAAACCAAGATTCCCACCGACCAAATCAAGATATATGGTCAAGGAATGAATCGCACTATTACTTTGACACCATCGCATAATCAATTTGGTTCAGTTCGCATTGATTTAATTGCAAATGATGGTGTTTCAGACAGTGATATCACATCTTTCAATGTGACAATCACACCTGTCAATGATCCGCCTGTTGCAAATGCGGGGGATAATTTTTCTATTGGTGAAGGCCGAACTGTTTATCTGGATTCGGTAAAATCTGTTGACCCTGAAAATCGCATTATATTTTATCAATGGGAGCAGGTCAGCGGTGCACATGTTATTATTGATAATACAACCCAACCAAGAACGTTTTTTACTGCACCAGAAGTCGGGCCCAATGGCACAGTATTGGAGTTTAAACTACGCATCATCGATCATGCGGGTGAACTATCAGAAGATACAATCGAAATTACCATTGAAGACATGGCTGGGCAATATATGATAGAAGCGATTTCCGGTAACAATGGCAATATTGAGCCATCTGGACAATTGTTTGTTCATGAGTACTCGTCACAAACATTTACCATTACTCCCCATGCCAATTATGACATCAAGGATGTCCTGATCAATGGTGAATCAGTCGGAGCTTTAGCAGAATATACATTCTATGATATTGTTGCAGATCAAACCATTTATGCGTTGTTCATTGCCCGCCCCAAAATTACTGTGTCTAGTGAAGGCAATGGACAGGTATCTCCACAAGATACGATATTTGTTCATCGGGGTGAAAATCTTACATTAACATTTACGCCTGACGATGGCCATATGTTGGATTACCTTTTAGTGGATGATATTGTGGTTGCGCCTAAACCAGAATTTGTTTTCATGGATATTCAGTTTGATCATAACATCACAGCATATTTTATCAGCAATAGTATCCACGTTGAAGCTGAGGCAGGAAATCGTGGAACAGTAAAACCATCTGGAAGTATCCCCATTGACCCTGGAAGCAATTTAACCATTCAAATTATTCCAGATCCAGGCTATGAGGTAGATGATGTTCAGGTAAATGGGTCTTCTATCGGGCCAGTGACATCCCATACATTTCATAATATAAGAGCCAATACATTTCTGTATGCCAGATTTCAGCCTATTCTTGCGCAAACCATTACCGCTAGCTCAGGAGAAAATGGGCGGATTTTTCCTGAAGGAGATATAAAAGTGACTGATGGTTTGGCACAATCCTTTTCTATGATGCCTGATAAAACCTATCAGGTGGCTGATGTATTAATAGATAGTGTTTCCATGGGCCCCATGGATCGCTATACTTTTCCAGCTGTTAAAAAAAATTATGATATTCATGTCATATTTGAACATCAACCCAAAATTACAGCAGATGCTGGCCCAAATGGGTCTATTGATCCAGTGGGCGAAATTTATGTCAAGCAAGGATGGTATCAAGAATTTACGATTCAACCGGATGAAAATTTCGAAGTAAAAGATGTGATTGTCAACAATGAATCAATTGGGGCAGTGCAAGGACATATATTTTTGGAAATTAATGATGATCTCTTTATTGTTGCAGAATTCCAACCCATGCCAAAACTGTATGCCAAAACAACGCCTCATGGAACAATAACTCCATCAGGAACAATCATTGTTCCGCGAAATAGTTTTCAGCAGTTCAAAATATCGCCTGATCCAGGCTATCGATTTGAACAACTCGTTATCAATGGGAAACTTCAGCCGTTGCCAGAAGGTCAATCTTTGTATACGCTTGCCAATATTACCAAAGATTATACACTGAGCGCCTTATTTCTTCTAGATCAATATACCATTGATGCATCATCTGGAGAGTTTGGAAGTATCAGCCCATCAGGTAGCATGACAGTTTCAGGTCATGATTCACAAACATACTCATTCTATCCTGATCCAGGTTATGAAGTTTCAGGCATTCTTGTTGATGGTGAAAATATCGGAAAATTACCATCTTATACATTGGCATCTATTGTGTCAGATCATGTTATTCGGGTGGATTTTATAAAAAAGCCTCAAATAACTGTTTCATCAGAAGAAAATGGTCAAATTGAGCCCCAGGGAGTGATTGAAGTCTTTAATGGTGATTATCAAATGTTTCTAATCAAACCGGATAAGGGCTATAAGATTGAATCTCTGATTGTTGATGGCAACCCTGTTTCCACACAACTCGATAGCGCACAATCGGATAATATCTGGAAATCTTATGTGTTTCCAAACGTGGTGGATAATCATACCATTCATGCAACATTCAATCGTTGCCAAATCGAATTACGAAACAATGGCAATGGACTGATTCGTCCGGATCAAAATCTGGAATTTGATGTCTTTGATGATGTTAGTTTTTCGTTTCAACCCAATGATGGCTTTTTTATTGAAAATGTTATTGTAGACAAAACACCACTTGGCCCAAGAACGTTTTATAATTTCTGGGAACTGACTGATGATCACATTTTGGAAGTAAACTTTAGTGCCATAGAAATTAAAACACTAACGATTACATCTGGTCCGGGTGGCAGTATCACCCCCTCTGGAACGATCCAGGTCATGGGCGGGGAATATGCCGAATTTATGGTTACACCGGATGATATGTATCAATTATCAGAAATTCTACTCAATGGACAACCAATTTCAGAAAATATCGATGAAAGTAAAATGCTGCCAGTGGGAAAAGATGGGTATTATGTTTCATTAAATGTAACAACTGATCAGACAATTGAAGCAAAATTTACAGAAATTCCAAAATACGAGATTCGCGCAATTGCAGATCGAAATGGCACAATAGAGCCTTCAGGAAAAATTGAAGTCTTACATGGACAATACCAGTTATTTACATTCAAGCCCAATCCTGGTTATGCAGTATATGACGTTCAGGTAGATAATGAGTCGTTGGGACAGATAAACAGTTTTTCCCTCTCTGTAATGGCTGATCATATTATTACTGTCAGTTTTTATTTTATCAATACACGGGTCATTGAAGGCACTGTTGTTGACAGGGAAATCATCACACATGGATTGGAGAACTTTTTTGTTGAAGTTTGGCAGGGTGATGATTTACTTCAAAGCACCACCACAAATATCAATGGTGAATACCGATTTGAAAACTTGCCCGCTGTAGAACATCTCGTCATGGCAGCCTGGCCGCCATTGGGATCATCAGATTATTATGGCAGTTTCTATAATGATAAAAAAGAACGAATGTACGCCGACCATCTATCTTTAGTATCTGGCAATCTGGATGATATTCAATTTAGAATGCAGCGTGCGTTTGAAGAAGGTATTCGCGGGCAAGTGCGAAAGGGTGATAAAGGGGTTCCCTTTATTGTGGTCGATGTTTTTGAAGACAGTGCAACCTTTGTAAAAAATGTTACCACTGATGAAAATGGTTTTTACACGTTAACCGGACTGGATCCTTCAGAAGATTACAAAGTATCGGTATGGTATCGTCCTTACACAACTGAATATTTTTATAGTATTCCCGACTTTATTGAACCCGGTGATACAATTCCCACTGATAGTGTGTTATCCTGGGATCGGGCGAAAATATTTCGTTCACAGTATCCACCGCTGTCCAATATTGATATTATTATTGATCCTGGTGCAATCATCAGTGGCAGGGTTTTATTTCCTGATGGATCTCCTGCAACAGGAATTCGTGTAAATGCTTTCAGCGACAAAGACCAGAGTGGTAATGGTGCATTGACTGACGCATCTGGAAATTATACAATTATTGGTCTTACAGAAGTACGACCAGAACAGGTCGCTTCTGATGGTTATATTGTAGAAATTCAAGCGGTCAATTATCCTTATATTGCCTATCCACAGGCTGCAACTGAAAATCAGGCTGTTAAAGTGAATACCGGACGCACAGATATTGATTTTCAATTAGAAGCAGGACATGCTGTCAGTGGCACAATTTTACACAAAGATGGCAATCCAGCAGAAGGGATTATTGTAAATGCATGGTCTCAGAAAAATCCAGAAACAAAAAATGGTTATACGATCTCTGATAAATCAGGTAATTATACGATCACCAATCTGCCTATCGCGTCAGATTATGTGCTCTCAGTGATTTCAGATCAATATCCAGTCCACTATTATCAGGATACACATCATATTGAAGACGTACACGTGTTGAATCTTCTTCATTCTTCACAAAAAGATATTGATTTTACTTTGAAAAAAGGTCCAATCATTCATGGATATGTTTATGTTCATCAGGAAACAGGCGCAGAAAAACCAATATCTGGTATTTGGGTCAATGTATGGTCAGAAAGTACACAAACTGGTGGTGATATTATAAGTGATCGTAATGGCTATTATGAAATTACCGGTTTAGTTGAAGAAGCAGATGATTATCAGATTTCAGTGATTTGTCTGGGCTATCAACCTTCATTTTACAAAGAAATTCCTGATGATAATCTGATGAATGATACAGTGTATCAATGGAAAAATGCTGGCAGAGTATCTCCTTCAACTGATGACCAGGAAAAATTACGAAATATTGTTTTAAATAAAGGTGTCACATTTGCCGGCATGGTCACATATAAAAATGAGCCTGTTGCTGGCGTGGATGTTGAAATATTTTCTGATGAAACCGGTGGATGGGGCAGCACTGTTTCCAACAATCATACTGATGCCAACATGATTATTACTGGTTTGATTCCAGGGACATATTCAATTCGAACAAGTTCTGATGATTTCGCGGATGGTCTGATTACCGGCATAAACCTGGAACAATCCATCATGGATTACAATATTCAATTAACAACACCTGATCGAACCATATCTGGAACACTCATTGGCTTGAAAAAAGATGAAATTGTTCGGATCAATGCTTGGTCTGATGATGCCAATTGCAATGGTTTTGCTGAAGTGAAAGGGTCGGGATTTGCCACTCATTTTCATATTAATGGTCTGAAACCCGCATCCGACTATTTTCTGGAAACATTTTCAGAAAACTATCCCAGGCAAATCTATGATGGACGCACTGATATTTTGGCTGCCGATTTGGTAGATGTTTCTGTGCATGATGTCTCCACTGTAATTTTTCGATTTGAAAGTCAGGGGTCTTTTATCATTAATGGACATGTGACATTCCCTCAGGACACTCAGGCTGAAGAGTCTGTCCGAGTTGAAGCATGGTCTGATTCAACTGATACAGTCATTGAACAAAACCTTATATTTTTGGACAATCATGTCATGGCATATACCCTTGTCGGAATTGTTCCAGCCACTGATTATGAAATTCGTGTACATTCCAATCATTTTATTCATATGGCGCATGCGACGCCTGTGAATACAATAGAGAATAAAGTTATCACAGATATCGATTTTATCCTTTCACGAGGGAAAAAAATCTCCGGATATATCACAAATGATCAAAACGTGGGAATGAATCAACTGACTGTCAGTGCATGGTCTGATACATTGCAATCAGGTCATCAGGTCAGCAGTCTTCCGGATGGCAGTTTTCACATTTTCGGACTTGCTGATGCTTCTGACTATCGCATTGAGATCATTCACAATCGTTTTGGACATTATTATTATAATGAAAAAGAAGCTGTTCGAGAACGTTCTCAGGCGACCCTGTTGGATACTCACCTGGAAGACATCGCTGATATTTCTGTCGTGATTAGTGAAGGTGTAAGTATTCAAGGCATTGTTTCAGAAATGCAGGGCAAAAATTTGGCAGGCATATGGGTCGAAGCCTGGTCTGCATCAACACGATCAGGTAATGGTGTGTTTACTGATCGTAATGGCTATTATGAAATTTCAGGGCTGTCTAAGTCTAACGATTATATTGTTCGCGCATTGCCCGAACATCAATATTTACCTGATGAAAAACATAATATTTCTGCACCTTGTGAAACATTAGATTTCAGGCTGACAGAAACAGAAGGCTTTCGCCTGGTTGGCACAGTCTATAATTGTGATGAAAACCCGCTTCAGTTGGCCAGAATAGAAATTCAATCTGCCAATAATGAATTTGCGTATGGATGGACACTTACGAAATCAGATGGCAGCTATGAAATTCAACAAATACCGCCTGAAACAGACTATATTCTAACAGTCTTGCCACCAAAAAATTCAGACGCTGCATTTATGCGTTTGAATCGTATCTCAATTTCTGCTGATCGGCGCATCGATATTCATATGGAACCAGAACTGATGTTTTCTGGCAAACTGACAGACCTGAATACAAACGCACCTGTAGTCAATGCGAGTGTCGTCATATATAGCGCTTCAAATGGGTTTTGGGATGAAACACAATCCAATTCTGATGGGATTTATGAACTTCATCATGTTCCTTCTGGCAGTGATTTCATGGTTATTGTCAATGCACAGGAATATCTTGAGTCCAAAAGAACAGGTCTATCACCTGGTGTGGATATCAATTTTGAATTAGAAACAGGCGGATTGATTTCTGGTGTTGTTAAAGTGGCCAGTACAGGAAAAGGAATTCCGGATGTTCCGGTTGAAGTCTATTCCTTATCAAACGCTGGTCTTTCTAGTTTTGGTGGAGTGGCAACAACAGATGCCAATGGATTTTTTCAGGTGGGACAGTTGAAAATAAATGATCATCAAGGCGTTCCAATCAATGATTATGTGGTTTTTATTTATCCGGAATATTATCCACCTCAATCCAGAGGAAACAAAACCACTGGCGAAAAAGTGAATTTCGTTGTTGCGGGTGGAGAAACGAATGTAACATCAGGTACAGTACCTGTTTTTGTGTCAGAACATCATACAATTATAGATGTTTTTGAAAATAATGGCACATTTGTTACCTGTGTCAAGGCAAGCGCATTGGGAAGTTTTTATGTTCCGGGCCTGCATGTGAATAAAAAATATCAATATCGTTTTATGGTAGAATTCATTGAAACAGACTCGAAAATATTTCAATGGGCGGGTGAAAATGATATCGGAGTGGACAATCGAGAAGATGCCATTGCCTATAGTGTGCCATCACATATCAATTTTGAATTTCATGAGGACACGCGAAAACGTAATGAGAACGTTTCTCCATTTGTTGGCGGCCCTGGACCGGTCCAAAATTTGCGATCATCTTCTCATGCATTTCAAGTTATGAATCACCAAAAACGAACAATAACAGCATCGGGTCCAGAAACAGTATCCAACGATCCCACAGTAAGTGTGGGCTGGGATCCGCCTGCAACAAATGCCGAAAGTCTGGCAGGATATTATGGCTTTTTTACTGATACACCTGAATTTGAAATTACAAAATTTAACACAGATAATCAACCGCCCATACGCACACGAAAAATCACCAGCAAAGATCTGGAAGGTGATGATGTCAATTATTATTTTCATGTTGCTGCGGTCGATTTACAAGGCCGTGTAGGAGATACAACATCTATTGCATTTCGTATTGACACTGTACCACCGACAAATGTCAGTGTAATTGCCCCGAATTTTAGTGAACAACGTAATATTCAGTTACAATTAGGAGCAGGGGGGGCTTCAGACATGTATATCAGTGGCGAATCCTATCAGAAAGGGGGCTCCTGGGAAAGTTTATCTCAAAAGCGTGAATGGCAATTGACACCAGGTAATGGAGAAAAGCCCATTTATGTTCGATTCCGCGACAAAGCAGGCAACATTTCACAAACAATGGCCAAAACAGTTTATACACAGGAAGTGCCCAAATATACCATTCAATTAACTTCAGGTGAATTTGGAAGTATTTCACCATCAGGCACAATAATAACAGAAAAAGGAAAGAATCTATCTGTAGAAATTACGCCTGAGAAAAATTACCGAATCAACCGAATGACATGCGATGGCAAAGCGATATCATCAGATAAATCATTGTATGTTTTTGAAAATATTCAGGATGATCATTATTTGGCCGTATCATTTGAAAAGGCATTATTTAAATTAATCAGCCATTCGGGTGACCATGGAAAAATTATCCCTGATGGTGAAATTATTGTGGAAAAAGGATCGTCACAGGCTTTCATGATTACTCCTGATCAGGGGTATTCTGTTGATCAATTCTTATTTGACATGAAACCGGTTTCCTGGACCGGTAACCCTTTTGTTATTTCTGACATTGATCAGGGACATCAGATTTTTGTCACATTTACACGTTCTTATACGATTACAACAACAACAGATGCCAATGGTCAGATTGTACCCGCCGGAAAGGTCATGGTTGCTGAAGGCAATCAACAACAATTTCAATTCATTCCAAATAAAGGATACGACATTGATCAGATCCTGGTTGATGGGGTGCCTGTTGACGTTTATCAGCAATCATTGACACTGTATAATGTTCAAAAGACTTACGATATAAAAGTTTTCTTCAAAAAAGTATATTTCACCATTGAATCTATTAGTGGTCAACATGGTAAGATCGTGCCTGAAGGCTTATTGACAGTGGATAAAAACGATCAAAAACGATTCACCATTTTACCGGATGAAGGTTTTGAAATTGAAAAACTACTTGTTGATGGCATGACTGTCAGGCAAGCTGAAGCATATACATTTACAAATATAACGAAAAATCATAGCATTGCCGCCAGTTTTCAGCCAAAACAGTTTATTGTCCATTCAGAATCTGGACCACATGGCTTGGTTGAGCCACAAGGAGATATTGCGGTTGATTGGGGAGAAAAACTCATTATGATTGTCGAACCCGATTCAAACTTTGCAGTAGATCAGGTTTTTTTAGATAATCAGCCGGTTATGCTGACTGCAGGTTACTATTATACCCTGACAGATATTCATGCGAATCATGATTTTTCAGTGACTTTCAAACGCGTACATGAAATCGTGTCAATTGTTTCAGGAAAAGGTCAGACAGATCCATCTGGCATTGTTTTTGTGGAACAAAATCATGATCAATCGTTTGAATTGATTCCAGACAATGGCTACAAACTGGAAAAACTTCAAGTTGATGATGCATTCGTTACGATTGAAGACTTATCTTATGCATTTGAAAGTGTTTCCCAAGATCACCAACTGATTACCACTTTTGCCCCAATACCTGTAAAAATTACCGCAACTTCTGGTGCCAATGGCAAAATATCTCCTTCAGGCATCGTTACGCTTGATATGTTCAGTAAAGCCACATTCTTTCTTAATGCAGACCCGGGATTTGAAGTCGCAACTTTGACAGTCGATGGCAACAAGGTGCCATACACAAAAAACAGCTATATTATTCCATCTGTTGATCGTACCCATAAGGTTGAAGTAGATTTTAAACTGTTCAATTATCCCCCAACAGTATTAGATGCCACATTTCATCTCATTGAGGATACGTCGGTTTGTGGCAAGCTTAATGGAAGAGATGGTGATGGTGACCGCGTGACTTTTGAAATTGTCAACTTACCTGTTCATGGCACTGCAACCATAACAAATATGTCAGAGGGATTATTTTGCTATACACCCAATGCCAATGCCGATGAAACAGATCAATTTATTTTTCAGGCAAAGGATGATGCGAAATATTCCAACCTCGGTGTGGTTACATTGAAAATTCAATCTCAAAATGATGCTCCCCAGGCATTTAATGATCAATGGACTGTGATTGAAGATACCTTGTTTGAAACACAACTGCCTGCAATAGATATTGATGCAGACCCTTTAACTTACAGCATTGTCACGTATCCGGAAATCGGTCAGGCGGTTTTATTAAATAGTCTCACTGGAAAAATTCAATATCATCCCGAAAAAAATGTTACAGGTCAGGATATGATTGGATTTCAGGTCAGTGATGGTCGTTTGATATCAAATTTTGCAGAGATCACCATTCATATACAAGCGGTTAATGATGCACCAGTTGCATATTCCAGCTCTGTTGAAACAGGACGCGGACAATCTTTGGCTCTGACATTACTTGCAAGTGATATTGAGAATGATCCATTGAATTATCAAATAGTTTCCTGGCCTGTCGCTGGCGCTTTAACACCAATTGAACGTGGTCTTTATGCGTACCATCCTGCGTCTGATTTTATTGGCACAGATCAGTTTACGTTTCAAGTCAATGATGGGGAATATACATCAAACAAAGCAATTGTTTCCATTGTCATTGGTACAATCAGTTCTATTACCAATGAAGAAAAAGCTGTGACACTCAATGTTCAATATGGGGCAGAAATTATTGAAAACGTTGTGCATGGTCAAACCCAATGGATCAATCAACAACTGATTTATATGCCTTCAAAGGATTATGTTGGATATGATACACTTCGCTATCAAAATCCAGGTGATCCAGTGATTCGGGAAGTCGTTATTCGGATAGAACCAGTTAACGATGCACCGATTATTCATGAAATCGACACAGTGATTGTCAATGAAGATGAAAGTAAATCGATCCCCATTGAAATTACTGAACCAGATGGAGATGCCATTACATTGACTTATACATTACCTGATCATGGCACCATTGTGGATTCATCCCCCTTATTGACATATTATCCAGATGAGAATTATTATGGTGCAGATCAATTTATCGTGCGTGTAACTGATGGTATTTTAGAAACAACGCAAGAGATAAACATTTCAGTTCTTTCAAAAAATGACTTACCTGTTATCGGCAATATTCAAACAATTGAAGTGCTTGAAGATCAAGCAATTGATATCACTATTGTTGCCACAGATGTCGATCAGGATGAACTAGAACTTCAAATTACACAATATCCCGCTCATGGACAAATACAAGGCAAAACACTCGATATGATGCAGCTAAACTATAGGCCATCACGTAATTTTGAAGGATGGGATCAGTTCGCCATAAACATTTTCGATGGATTGGCCCATTCTGAAACAAAACAGATTTCTATACATGTTTTGGCTGTCAACGATGTTCCTTCCGCCCAAAGTATACAAATGAATGGTATTGAAAATACAAAAATAACAGCCCAATTAGAAGGATTTGATATTGAAGAACAAGCCCTGGTATATCAAATTTTCACAGAAGCAGAAAATGGTATGGTCAGTATTACACCTTCCACCGGGGAATGTGTGTATATGCCTTCAACAGATTATGTTGGTAAAGATGAATTTTCTTTTACTGTCAGTGATGGATACACACGTTCGGCACCAGCATTTGTCATGGTCAATATTGAAATGGGAAATCGAGCTCCCATAACTGTTAATGGCAATCTGGAAACAAATGAAGATGAATCGGTCAGTTTCACCTTAACAGCCACTGATATAAACAATGATACCCTGACTTATGCAATTGAAAGTGCGCCATCATTGGGACAGCTTCAAATACTAGATTCGTCAACAGGCAAATGTAAATATATCCCATTTTCTGATAAAAATGGAACAGATCTGTTTTCGTTTATTGCAAGTGATGGTATTTTGGATTCCAATATTGCAACAATGACTGTTGAAATCATTCCAGTGAATGACAAACCACAGGCTCAAGATAGCAATTTAAGACTGGACGAAGATTTTGAAAAACAAGGCATGCTGACAGGATCAGACATTGATGGCGATGCCCTAAGCTTTGAAATTACAGATATTCCGAAAAAAGGCATCGTTGATTTGATTGATCCACAGAGTGGAAAATATCGCTACAGTCCATATCTGAATCATTATGGCACGGATTCATTTCACTTTATTGTGAAAGATGCAGACACAACCTCATTTGTTGCCACAGTCAATATTGTTATCGATCCAAAAAATGATGCCCCTATTGCAACGCCTTTATCCTTTGAAACTCTTGAAGATACCCCCATTTCCGAAACTCTTCAAGGTATAGACATTGATGAAGACCCGCTCACGTATATGCTGGTTGATGATCCCAATGCTGTATCAATTGGAATATTGGAAATAAATGATGCTGTAAAAGGAGAATTTACTTACTATCCTTCGGAAAATCAATATGGACAATATGTATTCAATTATTATGTAACTGATGGTGAACTCATATCTCCTCCTGTTCCGCTGACGATTAATGTATTGCCCGCCAATGATACACCTGTTGTGTTTGATCAAGATCTGTCTACAGATACAGATCAACCTTTAATCATCACACTTACTGGAGAGGATATTGATGAAGATATCCTCGTATTTGAAATAATTCAATCTCCAACAAATGGTGATCTGAGAAAGGAAAGTCATGCATGGAAATATATCCCCAAAGCCGGTTTTCAAGGAATGGATATGTTTACTTACCAGGCAAATGATCAGAGTGGCAGTGAAACATCAATGTCTAATATTGGAAAGATTATGATTCGTGTGGGAGTCCCGGTCGCGGATTTTTATACATATGAGGATATCAAGTGCTCTATTGATTTACTGTCTGGAACCAGTTTCGATTCTAACGTGAGCAAATATGAAATTGTCGATTCACCAGGTCATGGCACACTAAAAGGAGAAGGCCAGTTTCAAACTTATGAACCAGAAACGAATTATTCGAAAATGGATAATTTTTCAGTTCGTTATACTGTTTTTGATCAGACATATGATCGGAATATTCAAGTGTATATCATTCCTGTGAATGATCCACCAAAGTTGACAGGCTTTGAACCATCACCTGCTTTCACCTATGAAGATCAGGCGCTCACGTTGACTGTAAAAGTGGTCGATCCAGATACTGCGCTTGAATCACTTTCTTTCAGCTTGAAAAAACCACCTGAAAATGGTCAGGCCATATTAGCCGGAAATATTCTTTCCTATCAACCTTCAAAAGATTTCAGTGGGAATGATCAAATAACAGTTTTAGTAACTGATGGATATGAAGGGTCTTCCAGTTCGCAAAGTATTGATATTCAAATTGCGCCAGCTAATGATGCACCCATTTCTTTTGATCAAAACGTGGAAACACTTGAAGAAACTCAGGTGGCAATTCATCCCAAAGCAATGGATCTAGACTCTGAAACACTTTTCTATACGATCAAACAAAATCCAACCAAAGGCAAGATATTGGGAACGTCGCCTTCATTCACATATGTTCCGCAAGCCAATTTTTATGGGACAGATCGGCTGACATTTGTTGCCAGTGATGGTGAATCCATGTCTGAAGAAGCAGAAATTGTGATTCATGTTCGAAATGTTAATGATGCACCAAAAGCGAATTCTGATTCATTTACGATTCGTGATGAAAAACAGGTCAAAGGTCGTTTACTGGCATTGGATGCAGATCATGATATTTTGATATACACAATAGTAAAGAAGCCGGAAAAAGGATTATTAATATTTACCAATCCTGTTATGGGCAATTTTGTGTATTACCCCAATACCAGTGAAAGTGGAATAGATACCTTTACGTTCAAGGTCAATGATGGAAGTAAAGATTCTAATATTGCACCTGTAAATATCACGATTGAATCAAGCACAACACAAAATCAATTTGCTAACGTCAGTATCACTATCCGCGAACCATATATGCCATACGTTACTTCTTGCACATATATGTTCATGGATGCAGATACCGGACAAATGGTAGTAAATGGTAGCACATTGGAAGATCACATTGATGTTAAACTTCCCAAAGGCAATTATCGTCTCATTATGCTGGCACCAAATTACCGGCCATATGAGTATCAGCAGCAAGAACAACAAAATTATTTTATTCTAAATGATGATTTGGATTTGACAGTTACGTTAACACCCCAGCAAGATTTCGATCCACATCCAGCAGGTGTGGATATTTCCTATATACTGACCCCAGATGGCATTAAAATTTGGGCAGTCAAAAAGAATCTGGATAAAAAGGATCAATTCTATATGCACATCCAGACACAATCCGGAGAAATTCCTGTGGATCATTCAGAAACTTCGGGCGATGGATCATCCAATGCTCCCTACACCTATTATTGGAAGACATCATCTCCCTGGTCAAATTTTGAAAACAACACGTATGAAATAACCTTTATCTTCTATGGTGGTGCATATGGTCATTCAAAACAATTGGATCGCATAACGATTAATTATCAGGATAGTCAGAATCGCAAACGAACGATTTCCAACACTGATGCCATCTCACATGAATTTGGGCAAACCCCCATTTATATCTCTCAGGGAGATAGTGATTTCTATCCCCTGGCAGGCACTGATTGTCATACCACCTTAGTGGATAATGAAGGCATGGAAAGGCATATGACAATTCATATTCCACCAATTCCATTGGAATATTTATATATTGATGATTCTTTTGGATATAATGGCGGACAATTGAACTATAATCGACAATCAGATCGTTTCAACCCGGATAGCCTCCAGGCATTAAATACTGTCGCTCCTGATCAAAAATTGCGTGTCGCAATCAATTATTACACATTTGATTCTGAAAAAGCGGGCAATGGCATATCATTGTCTTTCTTTATGGCAGAAGGTGATTTTGAAGGCAAGCCAGTCAGATACAATCCTATTTTAATGCATAATGATAGCCGAATGAATCATGCGCCCATCATTATATTGCCTGTGTATTTGAATAAAAATTCAGCCATTTTATCAGGTATCACTAATTTACAGGATATCAAGCCACAAATTCGGGTCCATGAAGTGGGTGATGGCGTGGATGGTTTCCGCACTGAAACGCTCACTGCAACAGTTGAAAATGATGGATTGGTTTACATAGAAATGAATCATTTAACAATGGTTGGTTTGGATGTTATGATTACAGACAATCCAACACCATCAACAAATTCTGATGATAGCAGTTCCGGATGCTTTCTTGATAGCATGAACGCGAAGTACTTGCGATGGCATGAAATACTTGGATTAATATTTATTTGTCTCCTTATCGGGCTTATCTTGGGTATAAAAAGTGAAGCCCGTTTTTCATAACCTCATGGAAAGGAAGAATTTTTTTTTAGGAATTAATTCTTCCTTTCTTTTTTTTACCCATGTCTTTTTTATTTTATATTTAAAGCAATAAAAACAATTTGATTAATTCATCTGATTTAAAATTTCCATATGTCTGGAAAAATATTGATTGTATTTTATTTTCAGTATAATATCTGAATCAGTGGCCTATATTTTGATATGCACTGAAATTATTGATCGTACCTGTTTTCAGAAACGATTATTTTTCCGGCATCAGATAAGTAGGCGGTCATAAATTTTTGGGTATATTGTAGTAATCGAAATCCAACCGATATCCGAAACCAATGTAGGGGCGAACCTTATGTTCGCCCTCCGGACAAAAACCGATATCAAACCTATGTTCGAGA
>Ga0272440_1001544_pt1 | contig 18731 bp, 12 predicted proteins | sample SSMMMBAug17_FD_192440 | JGI IMG/M metagenome (GOLD analysis project Ga0272440, IMG submission 192440) | Marine sediment archaeal communities from Little Sippewissett salt marsh, Falmouth, MA, United States - SSM-MMB-Aug17 | ecosystem: Environmental > Aquatic > Marine > Wetlands > Sediment ...
ACGAATAGTCTATATACAACTGCTTATCTCAATTAACCCTTGAGATAGATCTGAACATATATCTTTATGTTACCTGCTGTTCATCGGTTTCTGATTGAAATTTTAAAGATAAGATATTATGAGATTCATTTTCAATTTGTTGACTAATTTTAAATAGTTCCTGTCCTGAAAGACTGAGACTTCGAATGCTTTTTGCAATACCGCTAACCCCTTTGGAAGCCTCTGTTACATTTTTTGAAACATCATCAGAAACCATAGACATTTCAGATAATACGTGAGCAATTTCATCAGCTTTGATATTGGCCTGTGCAGCATTATCAGATATTTCATGCAGGGCCATTGTTTGTTGCTCAACTGCCATTGAGATTGATTCAGAAGAAATGTTCATCGATTCAATGACACCTTGCATGTTTGAAATGACATCAATTGCTCTTTGAGTTTGTTCTTGAACGACTGTAATTCGTTTGGCAATATCTTCAGCAGCACCAGCACTTTGATCCGAAAACTTAGTGATTTCATGAGCAACGACAGCAAATCCTTTCCCTGCTTCACCAGCGGATGCCGCTTCAATGGCAGCATTAACTGCCAAAATATCTGTTTTTTCGGCAATTCGTTTAATCACTTCTGTAACAGATCCAATCTGATTAGCAGCCATCCCTAAACCTTTCATCGTTTTTCCAGCTTCAATTGCCATTGCAACAATTTTTGCAGCGATATCCGATCCTTTCTGTGTGTGATTTGCAATTTGATTCATTGATGCCGTCAACTCCTGGATAGCGCCAGCCACAGATGTATTATGGTGAGACATTTTTTCAGATGAAGATGATATGCCTTTTATATTAACACTCAATTCTTCTACAGAAGAAGCAATAGCTTCAATATTGGTAGACATTTCTTCGGAAACACCAGCAACTGTATTTGATTCTATGTTGAGATGATCGATTTGTTGAGACAGATTTGTGGAAATATCATGAAGTTCTTGTGTCCTTCTGTCTAATAACTTCATTGTAAGTTCTTTTATTTTAATGCGCTGTTTTCTTTCCACAATAGCTTGTTCTTGAATTTCTTTCTGTTTTGATAGCTCTTTTTGAAATTGTTCAAACAGGCTTAAGCCCAACATGGCAACACATAAAAAATAACCGATTTCAACAGATCGCTCAATTAAAAACGTTGAAGGGAAAAAACCTAATGTTTTCAAGATATATGTGATCGTTCCAAAACTAACCATCATCCATGCGGCAAAAAAGAAATAAGACTGTACTAATCTGCGCAGCATACACATAACGATGGTTATCAAAATAAAAAGGATCGTAAAAATAATAATGACAATACTAATATTGATCGCATATTGATAAGGAAGAATAAAAGGAATAAATAGCGCAAAGAAGCAAAAACCGATGGCGGATTGATAAATAATTTTGAATTTTGGAAGCTTTTCCTGAATGTTTAGAAAGTTTAAGGTAAACATCAAAGAACTGGCTGATGTCAATGCTATAAAAAATGGAACGGATAAAATCCCCCAGGTTTTCCACTGAGGCCATAGCCAGATCATTGCAATGCCTTTATACGACATATGAAACAGGACATATGAAAAAATAAAAAATGAATAGACCAGAAAATTTCGATATCTGAAAACAACAAATAGAATAAGGTTTAATATGGACACTAATATGAAAAAAGAATACAAGCCCCCAATGAATAAAAAATGTTGAATTGCATTCTCATAAAAAACTGAATGTTTCCACAATGTCAATGGCAATTGTATGGACGAGGTTGATTGAATATAAAAATACACTGTGACATTTTTACCAGGCTTCATAAATACAGGAAAAATAAAATCTGGGTGTTTTATAAAACGTGATAATAATGGTTCTTGAATTCCTGTTTTAAGGAGTTCCATTTGATTGTTTTGGATTATATAAGCGTTAATGTTTGTTAATAAAGGATATGAAAGTTGGATATACCAAAGATCAGTTTCGGTTAAAGCATCAGCCTTAAGCTCAATTTTTAACCAATAAACAGAAGAAGAAAAACCAAAATTCAGGGTTTTTCCCATAGCACTTTGAAAAGATAAATTATTTTCAGGATGAATGACATCCTGAATTTTCAAACGATGATTCCTATCCTCAAGCCATGAAACATAATTGGATAGATCTATTTGCTGAGTATCAGTAGTAATATATAAAACAGGTGCTTCCATGGCCCATGATAACCCCAAAAAACAACCATTGAATAAAAAAAATAGTGTAAAAACAATTAAACGAAACATGTTTTCTCCCCAAAAAAAGAAAGGCAAGTATTGAAATTTTTTCGAAGTTTGTTAGGAACAATCGTAAAATTACAATTTTCATGCCAAATAAATATCTTAGAAAATGTTTTGAATCGATACACAAATCAATCACCAAACATTGTATTTGACATAAACTATATCATTAATTACAATTCGAGCTTTTATTGATGATATTAAAAATAAAGGAAAAGAATCGTGTCAAAAAAAACAAAAAATGCAATATCCCCCACACGTTCTGAAAATTATCCAGAATGGTATCAGCAAGTCATAAAAGTATCGGATCTGGCTGAAACATCAGCTGTTCGTGGCTGCATGGTTATTAAACCCTGGGGATACTCTCTTTGGGAGAATATCGTTCGTGAACTTGATGACATGTTCAAATCGACAGGTGTTAAGAATGCTTATTTTCCATTGTTTATTCCTTTAAGCTTTCTGGAAAAAGAAGCAGAACATGTTGAAGGCTTTGCAAAAGAATGTGCAGTCGTAACGCATCATCGTTTAACACAAAGCGATAATGGCGGTCTTCAACCCGATGGAAAACTTCAGGAACCTTTAATTGTAAGACCCACATCAGAAACCATAATTGGTGAATCTTTTTCCAGGTGGGTATCCAGCTATCGAGACCTACCGGTTTTGATCAATCAATGGGCAAATGTTGTTCGATGGGAAATGCGAACAAGATTATTTTTAAGAACATCTGAATTTTTATGGCAAGAAGGGCATACGGTTCATTCGACAGCTGAGGAGGCGATCGAAAGGACGCGCATGATGCTTGATGTTTACGCCAAAATAGCTGAGGAATATCTTGCAATACCGGTAATTTGTGGACAAAAAACCCCTTCTGAAAGATTTCCAGGTGCTATTGATACCCTTTGTATTGAGGCCATGATGCAAGATCGCAAAGCACTACAGGCAGGAACATCACATTTTCTGGGACAGAATTTTGCAAAAGCATCCAATATCAAATATCAAACAGATCAGGAAAAAGAAGAATATGCATGGACGACTTCCTGGGGAGTATCAACGCGATTGATCGGCGGTTTGATTATGACCCATTCTGATGATGATGGATTAATTCTTCCACCCAGAGTTGCTTCTTCTCATGTGGTTATTATGCCTATTATCAAAAAAGAAAACGATCGGGGGATAGTCACTGAATATACTGAAAAACTGGCAAATGAATTAAGAGACCAATTGTATAATGGAAAACCTGTTCGTGTTGAACTGGACAACCGAAATGTTGGCAGTAAAAATTGGGATTGGATTAAAAAAGGAATTCCGGTTCGAGTGGAAGTTGGGCCAAGAGATATTGCTGAAAACTCTGTTTTTGTTGGCAGAAGAGACCAGTCTCCACGATCAAGACAATCCATCCCAAAAGAACAGTTTGTGAAAGAGTTACCCGCTATGTTGGATGATATCCAACAACAACTGTTTAAACGCGCACTTGATTTTAGGAATGAATACAGCATTCAGGTGGATAATAAAGATGATTTCTATAACATGTTTACATCAACAGATGAGCATCAAGAACATGGCGGTTTTGCATATTCATTCTGGTGCGGTTCTCCAGAATGTGAAGTCAATGTAAAAAAAGATCTTGCTGTGACCATCCGATGTATACCATTTGATGCATCAAAAGAAAGCGGCCCATGTATTTATTGTGGAAAAACAGGAACGGGCCGCGTTATTTTTTCCAAGTCTTATTAGGTAGTTTTTTCAGGTTTCATTGGGAACTTATTTTTCGACCATTCCTTAATAATTTTCATAGAGTTGATCTGCCTGAAAAAGAATATGATTAATATTTCGGGGGTCATGATGCTGATGATCGCAACCGCATCCAACACAATCTCTGTTGCTTCGTTCATGAAAATATCGACAGGGAAGAACATTTCCCCTTGAATCTTTATTTTGTCCGAAGACATCAGTATTGGGTAAAAGAGAACTGTTAGACCCCCCATAATAATACCAGTTTGTTAAAACACATCCGCCACCTGACTCCGGTGGCGGACATGTACAGATGGTATATGGCAAATCAAAAATTTTCATTGTTGTAAAAATAGAGCCTCTTGCCAAATATTGAATTGTAGCTAACTCAAAAACAAGCTCTCGATGCAGAAGGTGCGCTTTATGATTTTTATGCATGGAACGAATCCAGGAAGGCGTATATTTATCAAGAACGGGTAAAATTTCCCAACTGCCATAGGTTGATTCCAGGAGTGTCTCCAAACAGTATTCTCTGGAATGGTTTTGCTTTAGGTATAGTAATTTTTGGCACAGTTTTTCATACATAGGATCCGTATCAGGTAAATGACCATATTTTTGCAATAACGATCGATAGCGTTGGACAAAACGGTCTAACAATAGTGTTTTTTGATCTTCATCCAGAATAGTGTACACCAAATCATTTTTATACAAATCATTGGCAATACCTGAACTTCGGCAAACACAATGGCCCATATAAACCAATGGCGCGTCCAGTATTTCTTTCCAAACCATTTGTACGGGAAGCACCTGACCATTAAGAATATATTTAAGCCCTAAATCTCTTAGCGTAGGGATGGCATCAAGTGGAACGTGAGCGATCCACCAGGGCAACAGTACTAATAGTTCATGAATAACCGGAATGGTTGTCTCACGACGCCAAAGAAAATAATCTCCAATTTTTCTGGCCATCTTTTGAACAACTGGCCGCTTAAGCCTTTTGTCATTATTTTGAAAAATAGAATCAACCAGTTCATTCAGTAGATTTTTTTTATCAATATGTAAAAGTTCTTTAGGAAAAGATTCTGGATTTTCAGCTTTGATGTCCTGTATCCGATCAAGAAGAGACTTAATTTCACGTATAGCATCCTGGAACCTTCGTTCGTACTCAATCTGTTCAGGACAATTTTTTTCTCGTCGTTTTTTTTGAAGCACATTCAGCAAACTTTCAAGTTCGGTTTGTTGATATTTACTCATTATGGTAATCCTTTGAAAAATGAATTCATATTTTTTATAAAAATTAAGTAATTGTTGTTTTTTTGAATTGAATAGTGTAAGATTTTATTACATTTCATGTCAATAAAAAATATGTCAGAATAAGAAAGCTACTCATAGACATTTGTTAAAGAGTGAATCATCTTAATAGAATACATCCTTATTAAGGCTTGCTGATTTCGAATGTGTCGTCCTTATTCAGAACATGTCTATGATAAATAATATAAACCTTATTAAAAAATAAAAATGATCTTGAAAAGGAGGATTAAGTAATGAAAAGAACAGTGTTTATTTTTGGTGTACTGTTAATGCCTATTTTAATGACTATCCCAGCGTATTCTGTTGACCACCAATTGGGTGGTGATTTAAGGTTTCGTGCACTTACAGCCGGAGATTGGTCTGGAAATGATGCAGACTCAAGCTCTGACCGTTCAAAAGTTGATTCACGTGCTCATGTAAACTATACAGCAAAAGTGAATGATGACCTGACTGTGTATACGAGTTTTCGTATCGACTCTGTATGGGGGGATGCAGGAACTGGAAGAGCAGGCGTTAGCGCAGCAACTGTTAAACTAAAATATAGCTACCTTGACTTTAATGTTGGTGAAACAAATTTTACAGTCGGTATGCAAGACTTTTTTGAGGCACGAGGTATACTGGTTTATGATGTTGCACCTGGTGTTTCTGTTACAACGCCGCTGAGTGATCAATTCAAATTTAATGCAAAATGGATAAAATTTGGTGAAGGTGGTATTAATGGCGGAGATAAAGCTCATCAGGATTTAGACACCATCGCTATTATGCCACAAATCAAATTAAATGATAATATTACATTCAAACCCTATTTATGGTATGTTATGTCTAATGAAGTCAAAAATGCGGATCGAACATGGAATTGGTGGTGGAAAGATACTTCCAAAATTGAAGATTTAGATATGTACTATTTAGGATTTGATTTTGATGCCTCTATGGGCGCTACATCAGTCTGGTTTACAGCCTTATATCAGGCAGGATCAGCAAATGTTGATGCAACCTGGCCCAATGGACATGGCTCTGTAGATTTTTCAGGTATTGCTGCTTTGGGTGGTGGAAGCTTAAACCTTGGTAAGGTCACCCTATCAGGTCAACTTTTCTATGCATCTGGCGATGATGATCCCAATGATGACAAAATTGAACAGTTCTTTTCTGCAGAAGCAGGATATTATTATTGGTCTGAAATTATGGGATTAGGTTCAAATGATGATGAAATCCCTCATAATATCGCCTGGTCCTTAACCAATATTGTTGGTGGTGGCGGCACTGCCTCAGTCAGTGTAAGCGATAGGATGACAGTTGATTTTGGACTTTGGTACGCAGCAGCTGTAGAGGATTTTCAAGGGTCAAATGGACTGGTTGAAGCTGCTGATTATGGAACAGAGTTAAATGCAAGCATGAGTTATTCTCTGATGGATAATCTTAGCCTTTCATTTATTGGCGCATATGTAATTGCAGGAGATGCTTTAACAGAAGAAAACGTTGATGGAGCCAATATTGAAGGTGCAGATCCATATTTTTTACAAGCACAAATTAAAGCAAAATTTTAATATTTAATTGTTATAATTATACAAATACTAAGGCCGACTGAATAAGTCGGCCTTTTTTATGTGGTAAAATTTTATGGTTTCATATATTATACATAAATGACATTTTAAATAGTATACTCACATAACATTTTTTTTACTTAAACCAGGATTAAAGAAATGACATTTGGTTTATTTTTACTCTATGAACCAGGAGATTTAAACGATGTCTTCTTCAAGCACTTTGCCAATCATTTTATGGTTAGATAATAATATTCAGTTTATTGGAGATATAAACAATAAACTGGATAAACAGTATCAAATTATTCAAGCAAATCATTTAAAAAAAGCAAAAAAAATATTACAATCTCATGAACCAGATATCATTCTTACTGAATGGGTGTTGCCAGACGAAGAAAACGAACAAATAATTATTAAGTTAAAAGAGATAGCGAAAAAGGTTCCATTGATTGTTGTTTCCAGCCTGAATGATCCCCAGAGTATTGTTAAAGCCATTAAAACAGGTGCCCATGACTATATAACAAAGCCTGTGTCTGATCTCTCAAAATTTTGTGAGCGCATTCGTAATGCTATCAATGAAGTTTCAACTGCGACAACTATTAATAAGAATATCGATTCAGAATCAAAAAAAAACAATGAACAATTATTAAAAAATATCAATCTCCATTTACGTAACAGTACAGAATCTAAACATAATTTTTCTTTTTCTTCTCCTATCAGCCAGTTTGGGGAGCGTCTCATTAATGCATTTGGTCAGCATATGTTGGCTTCGGGCGGCAGTCTTTATATGGTAGAAAGTGATGGTCTCAGGCTTGTCCATGCATTAGATCCAGGGCATGCACCTGAATTTATCCCATTTCCATTAAAAGAAAATTCTGTTTTGGAATATCTCATGTCAACAGGAAAACCATTGTTGGTCCATAATTTGAAGGAGTCACCTGTATTTGTATCAAGTGGATGGGATGGTTATCTTGACGATTCTGTATTGGCATTCCCTATACCTGATGAACATGGACGAATAGTCGGTTTATTATCATTTCATAGCCGCGTTCAACCGAGATTTTTAGAGCAAGATAAAGATTTTGGCTCACTATTGACTCATTTTACGTCAGAAACCCTTCGTGCCATTAAAGCCACTTACGCACTCAAAGAAAGTCAGGAACGTCTTAGATTAACACTTGAAGCAACCAATGATGGAATATGGGATTGGAACCCTAAGACACACGAGATTTATGTAAGCCCCAGATGGTTCACCATTCTGGGATACGAACCTGATGCGTTTCCGCATACTTATCAAACATTTCAGCAATTGCTTCATCCAGAAGATAAAGACCGGTTGGATCATTTCTTTTGTAATCAGTTAAAGCGTAAGAAAACATTTTCAATTGAATTTCGGATGAAAGCCAATGATGGAAACTGGATATGGATTGAATCCAGAGGAAAAACAATGGCATGGGATGAAAATGGTAATGCTGTTCGGGTAATGGGAACGCATACGGATATCAGTGAACGAAAACTATCTGAAATTGAATTATACCGTCACAGTCAGGCGCTTCAACAATCACTGGATGGAATCGTTATCTGCGATATGGATGGACAGATTGAATTTGTGAACCAGGCATGGGCAACAATGCATGGATATGACACAAATGAACTCGTTGGAAAACATCTCCATATTTTTATGAAACCACCTCAACAAAGCACATATTCTCAATTTTTTGAATATTTGAAAGAAAAAAAAGGTTTTATGCGAGATGATGAGCATTTATCCAAAGATGGAAAGCACTTTTCAGTTCGGATGACTGCCAGTATTTTAAAAGATACACATTCTATTCCTATGGGTATTTTGCTAATCGTCAGAGATATCACCGATGAAATCGGTCTTGAAGCGCAATTGCTTCAGGCCCAAAAAATGGAGTCTATTGGTCGTCTGGCTGGTGGAATTGCTCATGATTTCAATAATTTGATATCACCGATTCTGGCCAATACCGAAATGGTCATGAGCGATATTCCAATGACACCAATTGTCAAACAAAGACTGGAAAGAGTTCTTACTGCTGCAGAACGAGCTGGTGATTTAACTCGACAAATACTGGTTTTCAGTCGAAAACAGCCGATGGAGCTACAAACCTTTCGCATGTCTGAAGTTGTTAATGGTTTTTATAATATTATTACCTGTATGATCAGAGAAGATATTACGTTTAAAACGAATACGTCCGAATCTAAAGGATATATTCATGCTGATATCTCTCAGATTGAACAAATATTGATGAATATTTTAGTAAATGCACAAGATGCTATGCCACGCGGTGGACAAATCAATCTTCTTGTTTCTGATGTTGAACTTGACGAAACCTATACAGAAAGGCATCCGGATGTCATTCCTGGGGATTATGTTATGTTAGCGATCTCTGACACAGGAACGGGTATGTCGCGTGAGAGCATTCGAAAAGCATTTGAACCTTTCTACACAACAAAAGAAAAAGGAAAAGGTACGGGTTTAGGACTTTCAACCGTTTATGGTATCGTTAAACAACATAAAGGGCATATTCGTGTTTTTAGCGTTGAAAATGAGGGTACAACATTTACATTATATTTTCCACGTGTTGAAAAAAATTCCAACAAAACTCCGAGAGTTTATCCTTTAGAAAAGCTAACCGGTGGACATAGTATTATTCTCGTTGTTGAGGATGAGGACATGGTTCGAGAATTGGTTTGCAGTATTCTGAAACGTTTTGGGTATAAAGTTCTTGATGCCAGAGATGCCAATCATTGCATGAAACTGATTGACACCTATGATGGCCCTATACAACTGCTGATTACAGATGTGGTCATGCCTGGAATGAATGGAAAAGAATTATTTATGGCGGTTGCAAAAGATCGTCCGGATATGAAAGTTATTTTTATGTCCGGTTACACCAGTGATATTGTTATTGACAGAGGTATTAAAGACACTGAAGTTGCATTTCTTCAAAAACCTATTTCTGTTCAGAAACTAATAGGTGTTGTAAAAAAAATATTAAATGATGTTTCCTGAAGGGATTGTGGTAAAATGTACGAAAAAACAAAACCTTTTCGACTGGTGATCGCTGGTGGCGGAACAGGTGGTCATCTTTTTCCAGGCATTGCCATTGCTGATGCAATAATGGATATTAATCCATTAAATGAAGTTCTTTTTTTAGGGACAGACAGACCTCTGGAAAAACAAATTATGGCCAATACATCCTTTTACCATGAAACTATTCCAGCCGGGGGACTAAAAGGATTGAGTACTTTCACCAAGATAAAATCATTGTTAACGATTCCCTCGGGCATATTAAAAGCAATCAAAATATACAGTCAATTTTCTCCTTATCTGGTTTTGGGAGTTGGAGGCTATGTTTCTGCACCTTGTATTATCGCTGCTAATTTAATGGGGATACCTGTTATCATACAGGAACAAAACAGTATTCCTGGACTAACCAACAGACTCCTTGGAAAAACAGCTGATCATATTTATGTATCTTTTTCAGAAACTTGCCAATGGTTTAATCGAAAAAAGACCACTTATGCTGGAAATCCAGTTCGAAAAGAAATCGTTCAAGCATCAGAAAATACGGCTCATCTACAAAAAAATGATTGTTTCACTGTTTTTGTTATTGGCGGTAGTCAAGGGGCTCAAGCCATTAATCGATCAGTGATGAATGCATTACCTTTTTTGGATAATTCTGAAGTCGCATTTATTCACCAAAGCGGTCAACAAGATGAACAATTGCTCAAAGAAAACTATCATAAATTAGGATTCAGCTCAGAGGTTCGTTCCTTTTTTCATGACATGACGTCTCAATATCAAAAAGCAGACCTTATTATTTCTCGATCTGGTGCAACAACCGTTGCAGAACTAACTGTTTTAGGAAAGCCATCCATATTTATCCCTTATCCATTTGCTGCTGACAACCATCAGGAAAAAAATGCAAGTGCCATTGTTAAGGCTGGCGGTGCTGAAATGATTCTTGAGAATCAATTGACCGGAAAGTTACTTGCTGACCGTATTCAGTTCCTGGCCAGTCATCAACCATTAATGAAAACGATGCAAAAAAACTGTATCTCATTTGGAAAACCAGGGGCCGCCAATCAAATTGCAATGGATTGTTACAAATTATTGTCAATTACCTGAGAAAAATGCCCATTCCCAAGATATTTAATTTATTGAAAGAACAGATTATATTAACGATTGATGACGATCCGGATCAATAAAAAATAGAACTGTTTCTTGCAACATGCCTTTTTTTCTATTAATAAGGAAAAATTAATCTTTTTTTATTGATCGGACAATAATGTTTCATCCGGATAAATATCATATTCATTTTGTTGGCATTGGTGGCATTGGCATGAGTGCCATAGCTGAGATTTTGATGGCTTCGGGATATCGTATCAGTGGTTCAGATATCCGTCCTACACCATTGACAAACCATCTTTCCAATTCAGGAGCGATGATTTATTATGGACACGAAGCCTATCATGTTAATGGTGCGGATGTCCTTGTTTACTCATCCGCGATTCAACCGGATAATTGTGAAATTAAAACAGCAAAACAAAACAATATTCCGGTTATCCATCGTTCACAAATGTTGGCAGAGATTGTTCATCGAAAATTTTGTATAGCAGTTACCGGTTCGCATGGAAAAACTACCACAACAGCTATTATTGGAGAAATATTATCTCAGGCAGGATTAAATCCTGGTATTATCCTGGGAGGAATACTGAACAAACAAGCAACGAATGCAACCCCAGGAAAAGGGAATTTCATTGTAGTTGAAGCTGACGAAAGCGATGGGTCATTATTAAATATACAACCATCTATTGCCGTTATTACGAATGTTGATCAGGAACATATGGATCATTATGGTTCCATGGAAAAAGTACATCAGGCATTTTTAGCATTTGCAAATAAACCACCTTTTTACGGTGCCACTATTATCTGTGCAGATGATCCTGTCCTGAGATCATTTATTCCTGAAATCAACGGTAAAACAATAACTTATGGAATCAAACACTCTGCAGACTTCATGGCTCAAAATATTAAACAAATTGGGCATTTTACGATGTCCTTTGATCTTGTTTTTCGAAATAAATTAATTGACAACCTCTATTTAAATTTAGCGGGCAATCATAATATTTTAAATGCACTGGCATCAATAGCGGCAAGTTATTTGTTTGATATTCCCTGGACAGCTCACAAAAAAGGACTTTCGACAATTGAAGGCGTTCAGCGCAGAATGGATATACGAGGTCAACGTGATCAGGTATTGGTCATGGATGATTATGGTCATCACCCAACAGAAATAGTGGCTACATTGAAAGCTGTAAAAGCTGGGTGGCCTGATCGACACTTGTGTGTACTGTTTCAGCCGCATCGATATACACGGACAAAAGACTTATTCGATAAATTTACGCAATCATTTGATATGGCTGATCAGATTATAATTTTACCGGTTTATAGTGCCGGCGAAGCACCTATAGACAATGTTGATAGTCAGCATCTATGCCAGGCGATGAAAAATTTTGTACCCAATAAAGTGTCATATACAGAAACTTTTGAACAGGCTATATCTCAACTTAAAACCAATCAAAAAACACTTTTATTAACGCTTGGTGCTGGAGATATTCGAAAAGCGGGAGATATCTTTTTAAAAAACAAATGATGTTATCAAATGAACATAAATCTTTTTTGAATACCCATTTTTCAGAGGTAAAGTACGATGCCTCTTTAAAGAATTATTCACGATTTCGAGTTGGCGGCTTTGCAAATGCCATTGTTTTCCCCCAAACAAGTCAGCAACTATCTACCTTGCTTCCCTGGTTGCAAAAACAACGTATTCCTTGGATAGTTATTGGAGCCGGTAGCAATATTTTATTTGATGATAATGGTTTTCGTGGTATTATTATTTCTTTAGCAAATTACACGACCATCCTATGGGATGGTAAAATTGTCCATGCAGGTGCAGGTGTTTCCTTAAAAATCTTATGCTTACATGCGATTCGTAACGCTTTGGCTGGAATGAATTTTGCTTTGGGTATACCAGGTACATTGGGAGGGGCCGTTCGAATGAATGCAGGTGCTCATGGTAATGAAATAGCTGATATCCTTGAATCTATTGATTGCATCACACCCAATGGAGAGTATCATCATTTAAAAAAAGATGCGCTAAAACTTGATTATCGAAATATTTCATGGGAACATGTGGTGCCAAAAGCTGTTATTATTAAAGCGACCCTGTCATTATCACCGTCAGACAAGAAGATCTTACGTGAAGATGCACAGAAAAAAATGATCAAACGACGCAAGACACAGCCGCTCGGATGTGCCTGCGCAGGAAGTTTTTTCAAAAATCCTTCTGAAAATTATTCTGCTGGATATTTAATAGAACGTTCTGGACTTAAAGGTTTTTGTATTGGCGATGCCTGTGTATCTCAAAAACATGCTAATTTTATTGTTAACAGCGGGCAGGCAACATCAAAAGAAATAATAGAATTGATGCATCACATTCAAAAAAGCGTCCAGTCTCAATTTAATATACAACTGATACCTGAGGTGAAAATAATTCATGCATAACCGAATGGCTCATAGAAAAAATCCACACAAAAAACGTTTCAATATTAAAGGTCTTACGATTTTTTTTGCATTAGTCTCGACATTGAGTGTGATATACATTTTTATTTATGATCAATTGATGGCTATTCCATATTTTCATGCAAAAGAAATTCTGATCACAGGCCAACGTATTTTAACGAAAACAGATATTCTTGATTGGACACAATTAACCGCTGAAGAAAATCTGTTAGCGGTTAATGCTAAAAACATTCAAAAGCGATTAAACCATCATCCATGGATTGAGCAGGTAAATGTTCATCGAGAATTCCCTGATACATTGTCTATTGAAATCGTTGAAAAAAAACCATTGGCAATTGTTTTATTTGACCAATCGATCATTATCGATATTAATGGCTATGTGATCAAGGAACAAAAGGAGTCTGATCCAACAGATTTACCAATTATTACGGGAATAGCGCATTCTGACCTGTCACAGCCTGGAAGACCTTTATCCAAAAAAATGATTGCAATTGTTCACGTTTTAGCAGAAAAGAAACAAACCATTGGATTTCCTCAAAACATAAAAATATCACAACTGCATGTTGACATTGATTTCGGTATCACGATATGGTTAGGGGATCCTGAATTTAAAATTTTATTTGGATTAGATAATTATAAGGAAAAATTTCAACAATTACGTAAATTATTGACTTTTTTTCGTTATAGAAAAGCATATCAACGAATTGAATATATCGATATGAACAATCTGGATCGTATTGTTGTACGACCATACTCTGAAAAGAATTCCGACGGCAAGGAGGTATAAAAAAAGGATGCGAGATCAAGAAGAGCTTATTGTCGGATTAGATATTGGAACCACAAAAATATGTGCTGTTGTGGGGGAAGTCACTAACGAAGGAATCCATATTATTGGCACAGGAACACACCCTTCTGTCGGATTAAGAAAAGGTGTTATCGTAAATATTGAATCTACTGTGGATTCCATTAAAAAGGCGGTTGAAGATGCTGAAATAATGGCAGGCTGTGAAATTTCGAATGTTTATGCCGGAATTGCCGGCGCCCATATGCAGGGTTTTAACAGTCATGGTATTATTGCAGTTAAAGGTTCTGAAATAACTCAAAGTGATGTTCAACGTGTTATTGAAGCTGCAAGAGCGGTTGCGATTCCAATGGATCGAGAAGTCATACATGTGCTTCCGCAAGAATTTATTGTTGATGACCAACCAGGAATTCAAAATCCTGTTGGCATGGCAGGTGTCAGACTTGAAGTTAAAATTCATATTGTAACCGGTGCTGTAACAGCGGTTCAAAACATTGTGAGATGTGCAAACCGTGCAAATCTTGAAATCAATGACATTGTTTTGGAATCACTGGCTTCCGGAGAATCGGTGTTGTTACCTGAAGAAAAAGAATTGGGTGTTGCATTGATTGATATTGGTGGTGGGACAACAGATATGGCCCTTTTTGCCGGGAAAAATATAAAGCATACTTCTGTCATTCCTTTGGGAGGAACCAATTTAACCAATGATTTGGCTTATGGTTTGCGAACTTCGCTGACTGATGCTGAATCAATTAAAACAAAACATGGGTCTTGTCTTAGAAATAAAATCAGCCCTGATGACAGTGTTGAAATTTCTGGCGTTGGCGGTGGAAACCGGTCAAGACAAGTACCGCGAGCGGTTTTATGTGAGATTATTGAACCCCGTATGGAAGAACTTTTTGCCTTGGTCAATCGTGAGGTTTATCGGGCAGGGATGGAACATCTTATTGTCTCAGGCTATGTAATGACAGGGGGGGCATCTTTGCTTCATGGGGTTTTAGAACTTGGAGAAATGGTTCTTGATCAACCGATTCGTATCGGAAAACCCAAAGGTATAAAAGGTTTAACTGATGTGGTCAATAACCCAATGTACGCAACTGGTGTAGGGCTGATTCTTCATGGCGCTTCTAAACATAGAAAACCAAGAAAATTCAGAATTAAAGACAAAAATATATTTTCAAGAATATTGCAAAGAATGAAAGGATGGTTTAAGGAAGTCGTTTAACGGCAAAGACTGACAAACATCTTTCTTTCGAAAAAATCTCTGTAAAAAAAACAGAGGAGGAATTATCATTATGACAATTAAAGCTGTGGACGGCGAAACAGGTAATGGTGCCCATATTAAAGTTATTGGTGCAGGTGGTGCTGGTGGCAATGCGGTAAATAATATGATTGAATCCAATCTGGAGGGCGTAAAATTTATCGTCTGCAACACTGATATCCAGGCATTGAGTATATCAAAAGCACCAATCAAAATTCAAATTGGGGCTGAGCTTACACAGGGACTTGGAGCAGGCGCAAATCCAGAAGTTGGACGCGATGCAGCATTGGAAAACGCCGAAGATATTCGACAGGTTCTCGAAGGTAGCCACATGGTTTTTATTACTGCTGGTTTAGGTGGTGGAACAGGTACAGGATCCGCCCCTGTCATTGCAAAAATTGCCAAGGAACTTGGTGCTCTGACTGTGGCTGTAATATCAAAACCATTTTCTTTTGAGGGCAAAAAAAGAGCTCGTCAGGCTGATGAAGGCATTATTTCCCTGAAAGAAGTTGCTGATACGGTTATTACAATCCCAAATGATCGTTTACGCGGCCTGGCATCAAAAAATGCAACAATGCTCGAAATGTTCAAACGTGCTGATGAAATTTTACTTCATGCTGTAAAGGGTATTACAGACCTCATTATTCGGCCAGGTCTTGTTAACCTTGATTTTGCTGATGTCAGAACTGTCATGGCAAATGGTGGTATGGCACTCATGGGTACAGGCGTTGGTGTTGGCGATAATCGTGCTATTGAAGCTGCTGAACGTGCAATATCTCACCCCTTACTGGAAGACTTATCCATTAATGGTGCACGTGGCGTTTTGATGAATATTACTTGTGGAAGCGATCTTACCATGGGTGAAATGACAGAAGCCTCTGATCGAATTCATGCGGAAGCGGGTGATGATGCTGAAATTATCTGGGGTGCTGTCATGGACGACACGATTGGTGAAGAACTTCGTGTGACGGTTATTGCGACAGGGCTGGGTGAAGATAATCAGTTTATTAAACCAAGACTTGAAGTCGGTGATTTCCGAAATAAAGTCAGAGATATTACACCAGCTGATATGGCCAGTGCAATTAATTATGATGAGCCAACGTTTGTTCGTTCTCAGAAAGGATTGGCAGCTTCGGTTCCGACAACAGGACCGAATTTAAGGGGATATAAAGGAATGGTTCTGGACAATGAAGATTTGGACGTTCCCACTTTTTTAAGAAAGAAAAAAGCTTAATTGCACAATCATTACAGGAAAGTTTTTCTTGACCAGGAAAAAGGAACTTTTCTCAAAGACTGGCACCAAAAGATATCTGTTGCGCTGATTTTTCCAAATACCTATACCGTTGGAATGTCCAATTTAGGGTTTCAAACGGTTTATCAGCTATTAAACGAATGTGCTCATGTGGTATGTGAACGTGTCTTTGTGGATTCAAAAACCACAAAGACACAATGTGTTTCATTGGAATCGGGACGCCCATTATCAGATTTTCATATTTTAGCTTTCTCTTTATTTATTGAAAGTGATTTTATTCATATTGTTCATACACTGAAGCTTTCAGAAATATCTTTATATGCCAGCATGCGAAACGATTATGAACCACTGGTAATGGCTGGTGGCGTTATATCTTTTCTGAATCCTGAACCCATTGCGCCTTTTATAGATTTTTTTTATATTGGGGAAGCCGAACAGATGCTTCCCCAATTATTTGAGTATTTAGAGCCAGCGCAATCCAGAAAAAAAAATCTTACTGCTATTGACTCCCTTGATGGAATTTATATTCCTCTTCACCATTCTACGAACCACTCCAAAACAATAACCCGTCAATTTATTTCACCTATTGATACCTTTGATACCTGTAGTGCTGTGGTGACAAAACAAACCACATTTGAAGATACATATCTTATTGAAGTTAGCCGCGGATGTCCTCATGGATGTCGATACTGTGCAGCGGGTCATGTGTATCGCCCCCCAAGATTCAGAAACCTGGAACAATTGTCTTCAAGTATCCAAAAAGGAAGTCTTATGGCAAAAAAAATTGCATTCATGGGGGCTGCGGTATCAGATTTACCTTTTTTGGATCAGCTTTGCGAACAGGTCTATAATAACAAAATGAAATTGTCATTCAGCTCATTCCGAGCAGATACTATGTCTGACAGATGGATTAAGAAGGCCTTACAAACTGGCATTAAAACAATGACTATCGCCCCTGATGCCGGTTCTGAACGATTGCGTAAAGTTGTTAACAAGGGAATGTGCGAGTCAGACATTTTATCCTGCATTGAACGGATAGTGAACGCAGGACTGATTCATATTCGTGTATACCTGATGATTGGTTTGCCTACTGAAACCTGGGATGACATGGAAAAAACGATTCAGTTTTGTCAAACCATTCAATCTGTATTTGTTAATGCCAGCCGAAAAAATAGCAGAATTGGTCAAATAACGATCAGCTTAAATTGTTTCATACCCAAAGCCTGGACCCCTTTTCAATGGTGGGCCATGGAATCCGTTCAATCATTAAAGAAAAAAATTCAGTATTTAAAAAAACATATTCAAAAAATACCCAACATTAATTTACAAGTTGACTCGCCTCGTAAGGCACTGATTCAGGCGATCCTTTCATCCGGAGACCAAACAATAGCGCCATTAATAGAGACAACATATCGATTCAATGGGGATTGGAAAAAAGCCATTAACCATTGCCATATTCCTGTCAATCAAATTGTAGGAGCAAAAAATCTGGATGCAAAGCTTCCCTGGGATTATGTGGATATGGGAATTCAAAAATCATATCTGGCAACAGAATTTCAAAAAGCAATGGATGAGAAAATAAGCCCTGAATGCCACCAAGGATGTAAGCGTTGCGGCGTTTGTAAGTAAGGAACCACAGATTTAATAACGTTTCCATTATGGCGTTCATAATGGGAACGTTATTAAATTGTGGTTCCTAAGATTATCATGCCGCTATAGATCAATATTCATCGCTTTTAGTTTTGCCATTATGGTTTCCATCGCTGCTTCAGCTTTTTCCGCACGTTCCTTTTCTTTTTCCGCACGTTCCTTTTCTTTTTCCGCACGTTCTTTTTCTTTTTCCGCACGTTCCTTTTCTTTTTCCGCACGTTCTTTTTCTTTTTCCGCACGTTCCTTTTCTTTTTTCGCACGTTCCTTTTCTTTTTTAGAACGCTTTGTTTCTATGTTTAGCATTTGT
>Ga0272440_1001545_pt1 | contig 18728 bp, 17 predicted proteins | sample SSMMMBAug17_FD_192440 | JGI IMG/M metagenome (GOLD analysis project Ga0272440, IMG submission 192440) | Marine sediment archaeal communities from Little Sippewissett salt marsh, Falmouth, MA, United States - SSM-MMB-Aug17 | ecosystem: Environmental > Aquatic > Marine > Wetlands > Sediment ...
TAAATATACATCATGTTGTGCTGTGTGTCGGTTATTTAAGCGAACAGATTGAGTTGATTTATAAAAATCAATATAAACAATTGAAAATATCATACTCAAAAGAATCTCGACCTTTGGGAACAGGTGGCGCAGTCTTTAACGCCTTACCTTTAATAGAGTCCAAATTTGTTTTGGTAATGAATGGTGATTCTTATTGCAATATTAATATTAAAGATTTCTATTTATGGCATGTCCAAAAAAAGGCATGCGCTTCTATTGTTTTAACACGCTTAACAGATGCAGGAAGATATGGACAAATAATTCTGAATAAAGATGAATCAATACAAGCATTTAATGAAAAAATGCAATCTAAAATCAGCTCCGTTTTAATAAATGCCGGCATTTATCTATTAGATATTGACATGATTAAAAACTTATCGTACGCTTATCCTTGCTCACTTGAATATGATGTTTTTCCAAAATTGATCGGAAATCGTTTCTATGGGTATCAAACTCAGGGTTCTTTTATTGATATTGGAACACCTGAATCTTATGCACAAGCGAATAACTTTTTTCAGGAAATAACAAAATGAATGTTTTGATTACCGGCATAACAGGTATGGTTGGTTCTCATTTGGCAGATTATTTGATAGAACACACAAATTGGAACATATATGGTATGTGCCGATGGCGAAGTCCTATGGATAATGTTGCGCACCTTATTGAAAGGGCAAACAAGAAAGACAGAGTGTTCTTTATCGATGGAGACTTATGTGATATTTTTTCCTTGCAAAATGCAATTGAAGAATGTTTACCCGATATCGTATTTCATTTAGCGGCTCAAAGCTATCCCTCTACGAGTTTTACATCTCCGATTCAGACGTTGAACACAAACATTTTAGGTACTGCGAGACTGCTTGAGTCATTACGTCGATGCTCAACAATTGATCCAATTATTCACATTTGTTCTTCATCTGAAGTTTTTGGCCGTGTTCGAAAAGAGAATATTCCAATTAACGAAGAATGTTCTTTTCATCCGGCATCTCCATATTCAATCTCAAAGATTGGCACTGATTTTATCGGAAGGTTTCATGCTGAGGCTTATGGACAAAAAGTGGTTGTAACCAGAATGTTTACCCATACAGGACCGAGAAGAGGGGAAATCTTTGCTGAATCAACATTTGCAAAACAAATTGCTATGATTGAAAATAATCTGATTCCACATGTCGTAAAAACGGGAAATCTTGCATCACTCAGGACATGGTCAGATGTCAGAGATGCAGTCAGAGCTTACTATTTATTAGTAACTAAAAATCCAATACCTGGAGAATATTATAATATTGGGGGTACTTTTTCGTGTTCAGTTGGTGATATGCTTAATTATCTAATCTCTATATCTACACATAAAGATACAATTAAAGTAGAAACTGAACCCTCAAGAATAAGACCATTAGATGCAGATCTTCAGGTCCCTGATACCAATAAGTTTAACTCTCATACTGGCTGGGCTCCCGAAATACCCTTTGAAACTACCATACAAGACCTTTTGAATTACTGGAGGAAACGCATAAAAGAGGGAAGGGTTTTTTTAACAAGATGAATGAATATTTTAACCACAAGATATTTATTGCAGGCTCTACAGGTTTAGTAGGATCTGCAATTATCCAATATCTTTTGAAAAATTATTCAAATATACAGATCAAAGGCGCATATAACACAACCCTTCCTTTTATTAAAGATAATCGTATTTCATACATCCAGGCTGATCTGACTAAAAAAGAAGATTGTAGAAAAGCAGTTCATGGTTGTAATTTTGCCATTATGGCAGCATCATTAAGTGCAGGAGCAAAAGATGCTCTATCTAGTCCCTATCGTCAGTTAACAGATAATATTGTTATGGATACAATGTTACTGGAGTCTCTATATTTTGAAGGAATTAAAAGGGTTGTTTATCTTTCAAGTGCTACTGTTTATCAAGAATTTGATGGATATATAAAAGAAAACGATATAGACTTGAATAAAGAACCTCATCCTTCATACAAAGGCGTAGGATGGGCTAAACGATCTGCAGAAAAATTTTGTCAATTCTGGCATGATAAATATGGTATGGAAATTATTATTGCCAGATGCGCTAACATATATGGTCCATATGCCAAGTTTAATCCAGAAGTTTCAAATTTTATTCCTGCACTTATAAGAAAGGCTGTTGATAAGTTAGATCCTTTTGAAGTTTGGGGTAGCCCATTAGTTGAGAGAGATGTTATATACTCGGAAGATATGGCACGAGCAGTTTTGTTACTTTTAGTAAATAATGATATCAAATGTGATATCTTAAACCTTGGCTATGGAAAAACAGTAACTGTTAACCAGGTCGTAGAATTTGCATTGAAATATGCCAATCACCAGACGGGAAAAGTTGTTTTTACTAAAAAAGACTGTGAAACTATAAAGGTTAGGGCTCTTGATTGTAGTAAAATTAAACAGTTACTTAATTGGTCTCCAATCATTAGCCTTGAAAATGGTATAAAATTAACCACTCAATGGTGGATTCAAAACAAGGAAATATGGAAAAAATGAAAACTAACCAACATGATGCAATTGTTTTGTCGAGTTCTTCAGAGAAAAATTCTCAACAAATATTTACAGAACTTTTGAAAAATACACCAATACCTGATGACGAATTATTGGCCAATTTAGGTTTATTTCTAACATCAAAAAATTTGTCCCGCGTTCTTTTCTTTTATGAAATCTATCAAAATATTGTAAATACACATGGTGTCGTTATCGAATTTGGTGTTAGATGGGGGCAAACACTTTCAATTCTTTCTGCGCTTAGAGGTATTTTTGAACCATTTAACAGACATAGAAAAATCATAGGTTTTGATACATTTGATGGTTTCAAAGGCCTTTCTGAAAAAGATGGAACGATGTGTAAATGTTCAGATGGCTCTTTTAATGTTTCAAATAATTATGAAAATATTTTGGACAATATTCTTAGCTTGCAAGAAAAGTTAAATCCGATTTCACATTTAAAAAAGTATGAACTTATAAAAGGAGATGCCCAGCACACAGTCAAGGAATATTTTCAAAGTCATCCCGAAACGCTTGTCTCTTTAGCTATTTTTGACTTTGACATTTATAAGCCGACAAAAAGTGCTTTAGAAATGATTAAACCTTTTTTATTTAAAGGAAGTATACTTGTATTTGATGAGCTGTGCGATGACATTTTTCCGGGTGAAACAGTTGCTTTAAATGAAGTTTTGGGAATACAAAACTTAAGAATTAAGCGTTACCCAATGACTGCTAGAATATCATATATGGTGATCGAATGAATAACAAATGTAAAACAATACGACAAAATATTCTAAGAATATCTCATGAAAGTGGGCATGGACATATACCAACATGTTTTTCCATTATTGAAATATTATATGGTGTATACAGTCATATGAAACATGAACCACAAAATCCCAAAATGTCAGACAGAGATCTTTTTATTTTGAGTAAAGGTCATGCATCACTTGCACAATATTGTGTTTTAGCTGAATTTGGTTACTTTTCCATAAAAGAGGTGTTTGATTTTGGTGCATATAAAACAAAGTTTGGATGTCATGCAGATCGTCTGAAAATTCCAGGAATAGAAGCTTCAACAGGCTCTTTGGGACATGGAATTGGACTTGCTGTTGGAATGGCATTAGGAATACAACTAAAAAATGCTTCCAGAAATGTTTATACTATTATCGGCGATGGAGAGTCAAATGAAGGAACTATTTGGGAAGCATTAATGGTTGCTGATAATTTAAACTTAAATAACTTAACGATTATTTATGATAACAACAATTCTCATGCACGTGGGCTGCAGATTACAAATCCTACTGAAAAGCTAAAAGCTTTTGGCTGTGAAGTTTATGAGGTCGATGGGCATGACGAAAATGCTATTGTAAACATTCTTCAAAAGCCTCAAAAAAAATTAAAGGCAATAGTCGCAAATACAATTAAAGGTTATGGGTGCGAAACTCTTTCCTGTAATCATTATGAATGGCACCGTAAATCTCCAAATAATGAACAGCTAACGAATTTAATGGAGGAATTGAATGCGTCGTCAATTTAAAGAAACAATTAATGGACTGGCAGAAAAAGATGATTCTATTGTACTCATATTCGGTGATGTAAGTGTATACCTGTTTAATGATTTTAAAAACAAATATCCTCAGCGATTTTATAACATGGGTATATGTGAAAATACTTTAATTAGCGTGGGTGCTGGACTCAGCTCTCAAGGTTTTACACCATTTATTCATACAATAGCGCCATTTTTGACTGAACGTAGCTATGAACAGATAAAGCTTGATTTATGTTACAATCGTTTTCCAGCAAATATTGTTACATGCGGCGCTTCCTTTGATTATGCATGGGATGGCCCGACGCATCATTGTTACACAGACATCGAAATATTAAGACTTCTGCCTGAAATTGAAATTTTACAACCTGGTTCAGAAAAAGAATTAGATGTATTAATAAAAAGCCAATATGCTAATGATAAACCGGTTTATTTTAGATTATCTGATAATCCTCATCAAATTGATTTACCTGTTGAATTTGGGAAAGGGGTTCTCGTCAAAGATTCCAATTCACAAATGACAATAATGACAGCAGGGCCAATTTTTGAAAATGTTTTCAATGCTGTAAAGGATTTGAATGTGAATATTGTATACTTTCATACAATAAAACCGATTGACACACAACTTATTGAAAAATTTAGTCATACTGAAATTGTTGTTATCCATGATGCATTTGGTTTATACGAAGCGATCAATGAAGTTCCAAACCTTAAAACATACAATTATGGTCTGAAACGCAATTTTTTTTGTTGTTATGGTAAATTAAACCATATTCGTGAAAGTCTCGGGCTTGATAACTATAGTATTAGAGAATTTGTTCGTCAGAAACTGAATGCCTAATTTTTGTATTGGAATAGAATAGAATAGGGAATCAATGTTTTATAAAAATAAAAAAGTTCTTGTAACTGGGGGGACGGGGTTTATTGGCGCAAATTTCGTTAATGAACTACTTACAAAAGATGCAGTGGTACGAATTCCAATTCATAAAAGAAGAAGCTGCTTGTTCCATAAAAATATTGAAACGGTTCATGCTGATTTGACCAAAATGAAAGATTGTTTAAAAGTATGCGATAATATAGACTATGTAATTCACGCTGCAGGGGCAGTGGGATCAGCCGCTGTCGGAATTGTACGAGAAATGGAAACAATTACTGCAAATCTTATATTATCATCTTCTATTATGGAAGCTGCATGGAAACAAAAAGTGGATCGTTTTTTATTATTTGGGAGCAGTACTGCTTATCCGCCTGCAGAGTATCCAATAAAAGAACATGAAATGTGGACGACTCAACCTTACGAAGGTTATATGGGATATGGGTGGATGAGACGCTATCTGGAAAAACTAGCTGAATTTGTTCATAACAGATCAAATATGAAAATTGCGATTGCACGTCCATCAGCAGTATATGGTGATTTTGATAATTTTGACTTAGATACGTGTCATGTTCTCCCTGCTTTAATTCGAAAAGCCGTTAAAAAAGAGAATCCATATACTGTTTGGGGGGACGGCAATGATATAAGAGATTTTATTTATGTTACAGATTTTGTTGAGGGGAGTTTACTTCTCTTAGAAAAATATGCTGTATGCGATCCTGTTAATATTGCTTATGGTGTGGGTTCCTCGATAAAAGATGTTGTCAAAATTATTTTAAAAGTGACGAATCATGCCAATGCTCTTGTTAAGTTTGATACCACAAAGCCATCAAAACTCCCTGTTCGTCTTGTAGATATTTCCAAATCTAAAGAATTGTTAAATTTTATACCTAAAGTTTCATTAGAAAACGGCATTTGTCAGACTGTTAAATGGTTTAACAATAATCTATAGTTATGATAAATTTGAAAAGGTGAGAGTTCAAAAACAATGAATGTATATATAAAAGAATTCAATTCCTGTGTGATGCGAAAACAAAAAATTTTGCAATATTCCAATTTTTTGAAAGCAAATAACCATACAATTCAAAAAAATCCAGAAAACTCTGATTATATAATTATTTGGACTTGCGGTTTTCGAAAAGATTTTTTAGATGCATCAATTACTTTAATTAATTCTTTTTGTAAGAAATATACAGAAACGACAATTATTGTCGCAGGATGTATTCCAGATATTGCTCCGGATCAAATGCCTGAATATAATAATCTGATTCTTGTACCATGGAAAAACGACTTTTTTGTTTTGAATAGAATTTTTCGAGAGCAACCCGGTATTCCCTTCGAAGATCCAATTTTTGTTGAAAATCAAATATGTCTTGATGCACAAAAATTTAGAAGAGAGAATCCAGATAAAGATGTTACTTTCCATGATCAATTTATTAAATTAGTCATATCAGAAGGTTGTTATTTCAAATGTTCTTACTGCTCAGAACGTTTGGCATTTCCACCATATAAAAGTTTTCCACCGGACTTTCTTTATGCATCATTAAAAAAAATAGTAGAAGATACTGGAATTTATGATGTTATGCTGATGGCTGATAGCCTTGGACAGTATGGAAAAGATGTTGAAACAAATTTTCCTAATTTAGTACATATGTTAAAATCCATTCATCCTGACATTAAATTTGCTTTTAACAACTTAAATCCATCCAATTTTATAGACTTTTTTGATGATATGGTTTTATTTATTAGAAATGGCTGGATAAAACATCTAAATATTCCAATCCAATCGGGGTCTGATAAAATCTTATCTTTAATGCAAAGAAATTACACAAAAAAAGATATTGAAAAAATATTTCAACATTTAAGACAATTAAAATTTGACCTGTTTGATACCCATGTTATTATTGGATTCCCTGGAGAAACAGAAACCGATTTTGAAAAGACAGTTAACATAATAAAAAAATGGCGGCCAAAATATATTTTAGCAAGCAAATACATGGAAGCTAGAAATGCGCCTTCAGCTAATTTACCAAATAAAATAGAAGAACAAATAACGATTGAGCGTTTAAATAAAATTGAAAAACTGTGCCAACAGCTTGGAATCATATGTAATATTGACGGAAGTGAATTAAGTCAAAAAAGATTGCAACGGATGATGAATAAATAAAATACTGATAATAATAATTAATGAAATTTTTTATATCGACAATTTGCTCAAGCAAAAAAGAATTTCCTGAAATATTAAATGACCTCTATGAACTAGAGTTTAGAAATATTGAAATTACGGGAAATATTTCTTACTGTGATCATTATCAATTCATTTTAAAAGAATATATGACTGAAAAAAATTGTGATTTCCTGATACATAATTATATTCCTTTTGAAACTAAACCATATGTACTTAATTTAGCATCTAAAAATAGGCGGACTATAGATAAAACAATTTTTCATATCAAAAAAGCGATTGAAATTTTGAAATCTATGGATAAATATTATTATAGTCTCCATCCTGGCTTTCATTATGACTTACTACCTATTATTAGCACGGATAACTATTTTGTAAGAGCAAATAATAGCCCGAATGATACCCAAACGTTTTATGATATGTTGCTCTTCATCAAAGACACTATTTTGGACGAAAACAATTTTTCAATTGCTATTGAAAATTTACATCCAAGAACAAGTCAAGATACTTTTTCATTTGTTTGCACTCCTGATGACATAATGAATTATTTAAGTTTTATCAAAAATATTGATAATTATGGTTTTTTATTAGATTTAGGTCATTTGAATATTGCATCTAACAAACTAAATTTTGATAAATTTAATTTTCTTGATGAACTTTTTTCAAAATTTAATAATAAAATATTTCAAATACATTTATCTGATAACAATGGACTTGAGGATTCTCATCACATGTGTACTACGAATTCATGGCAGATTACCTATTTATACAATAATAAAAAATATCTATCGGATATACCTGTAACAATGGAATGGAGTAGCATGTGGAGAGAATCGGCTTTAGAAAATTTTTTGAAAATAACACATATACTAAGTTAATTATTATTTTTATTAAATGAAAGGATTTGTCAATGAGTGAGAATGAACGTCAGTTTGACGGAAGAAAAAATTTCCACGCCGATGACAACATTGAGATTCTTTTGGAAAAACATTTTGATCAATATAATATTTCAAAAAATGAAATAGCACGAAATTTTTCGATATATACAAGAAGAATTTTTTTAAAGCGATTCTTAGCTCATTATGAATTATTTCGAAAAGTAATAGATTTGCCTGGTGACATTGTTGAGTTAGGCGTGTATCGGGGCACCACACTTATGACTTGGGCTAATTTTCTGGAAATTAGAAATATGCCCGATCGGCAAAAACAAATTTTTGGTTTTGACAATTTTAGCGGTTTTACTTCTCTTCATGAAAAAGATGGAAGCAAAGATGATTCTTTACATAAAGACTCTGGTGGATTTGATGCTGGAATCTACGAAGATATTCTTGAGGATGCTATTTCTATTTTTGATAAAGACAGATTTATCCCATATAAACCACGAGTTATTTTGGTAAAAGGAAATATAGAGGAAACAGTTCCACAATTTATAAAAGATAATCCAGGACTACGGATTTCATTATTACATTTCGATTGTGATATGTATGTGCCTACAAAAATTGGTTTAGAAAATTTTTGGCCATTGGTTGTACCTGGCGGTGTAGTTCTTTTTGATGAATATGCATTAAGACCGTGGGAAGGAGAGTCCAGAGCTGTTGATGAATATTTTGAAGGGCAAAATAAGATTAAAAGGTTTGATTGGGCTCCTAATCCTGGAGGATATATTGTTAAATAACAATTACTGAAAGTTATATTATGAAAACCAAAATCGGACTTGTTCAAATCAATAATAGTTTTGTCAATGCATGTTACTTTCCATATTCTGTAGGGCTTTTACAGACATATTTTCAAAAACATTCAGAAGCTTCAAAAGAATTTGAATTTTTACTTCCATTGTACCTTAGAATACCAGTTAGTCAGGCTACTGCCTACTTTCAAGAGGTTTCCATCCTGGGTATCAGCTTATACGTATGGAATGTTAGTTATTCGCTTGCAATCGCTAAACAATTGAAAAAAATAAATCCAGAAATACTTATTGTTGCAGGGGGGCCGCATGTCCCAGATTTGTCTGAGAATTTTCTAAGAATCAATTCATTTATAGATGTTGCCTGTCATGGGGAAGGGGAAAAAGCTTTTTTGCAAATCGTGGAAAACTATCACACAAGAAATTGGGAAAATATTCCATCCATTAGCTATTTAAAGCATAGAGACTTTATTAAACAACAAAAAATTGAAAGAATTAGTGACCTGTCCTCCGTTTACTCACCTTATGTAGAAAATGTTTTTGATGAACTTGTCCATATGAATACCAGACATAAATGGATTGGCCTTTTAGAGACCAATAGAGGCTGCCCTTTTTCATGTTCATATTGTGAGTGGGGGGCATCAACCTATCGAAAGCTAAATGTATTTGATATTTCAAAAATAAAGCAAGAAATTGAATGGTTTGCTAAAAATAAAATAGAATTTATTTTTTGTTGTGATGCAAACTATGGAATTTTGGAGAGGGATATAGATATAACGCAGTATGTTATCGATTCTAACCAAAAATGGGAATACCCTATAGCCTTTTCTGTTCAGAATACAAAAAACTCAACTGATCGATCGTATTTAATTCAACATATGCTTTCAAATGCTGGGTTAAACAAAGGTGTCAATCTTGCTTTGCAGACAGTTGATAAAGAGACATTAAAGAATATTCGAAGGCATAATATATCATTAAATGTTTTTCATAATTTACAAAAAAAATTTAATAAGGATCAAATACCAACATTTACAGATATGATACTGGCATTGCCTGGTGAAACATATGAATCCTTTATTCATGGAATTTGTAAAATTATTCAAAATGGTCAACACAATAAAATACAGTTCATAAATCTTTCCATTCTTCCCAACTCTGAAATGGGAAATATTGAATATCAAAAAAAATATGATCTTGATATTATTCAAACAAAAATTGTCAATATACATGGCGTGGATGATAATCAAGGCAATACTGATGAATTTCAAGAAATTGTTATTGCTACAAAAACAATGAGTCGAAATGACTGGATAAAATCACGAGTTATCTCCTGGATGATATCTTTTTTATATTTTGACAAGATTTTTCAGCTACCAATCATTATTGCACATAAATTTGGTAATCAATCTTACAAAAATATTTTTGAAGCGTTTACCGCAGACGTCTGCTCTCATTACAAAACAATAAACGGTATCGTTGAGTTTTTTATTAGTGAAGCAAAACAAATTCAAAATGGGGAAGCAACTGAATATTTTCTATCAAAAGAAGATTTAAACATATACTGGCCACATGATGAGTACATATTTATCAAATTAAGCAAAGAGAATAAAATTGATTCTTTTTACAAGGAAGCGTCTAAACTCTTAGAAAGTTTGTTATCAGTGAAAGACGATCAGACAAAAGAGCTTTTGAATGAGTCTGTTAGGCTTAATAAATGTTTACTAAAACAACCTTATATAAAAGAAAATATCAAGATAAAAATGAAGTCCAACATTTATGATTTTTATAAAGACTATCTGCAAGGAAATGATTGTACGCTTCAGAATAACAAAAATTTTTTTTACAATATAGATCGAACAAGTAATGTATGGTCGGATTGGACAACTTGGGCGCAAGAGGTTGTCTGGTATGGTAATAAAAAAGGCTCTTATCTTTATCCTATTATTTCAGTAGATTAAAAATGGTCAGCCAAATATTGTTTTATATAATATTTTAGTTGCCGATTTTCTTTATAATAAAATTTGAAAATTTACGAAATATAATGGAGGATTAATGTCGTTTAAAGGGAAACATGTTTTAGTTGCCGGAGGAACCGGTATGATTGGACTTCCTCTTGTAGAACTTTTGTTGCAAGAAGGAGCAAGGGTGAGAGTTGCCTCCTTAGATGATCCAGTGAGGGCAAATAATGATACAGAGTTCGTTCAAATTGACCTTACATCTCTTGAAAATTGCTTAAAAGTTTGTAAAGGAATTGATTTTGTTTTTAATTTATTAGGTGTGAAAGGCTCTCCTGCTGTTACAACAAAGAAACCAGCAAGCTTTTTATATCCTACCGCAAAAATGGAATTGAATATGCTTGAAGCTTCAAGAATTCAGAACGTTTCTGGTTACATGTTTACAAGTTCTATTGCTGTTTATTCTCCTGCAAGTATTTTCTACGAAGATGATGTCTGGAAATCGTTCCCATCTCCCAATGACTGGTTTAGTGGTTGGTCTAAGCGCTTTGGAGAACTTCAGGTAGAATCATATAAAATAGAATATAGTTGGAAAGATATTTTTATTGTCAGACCTGCAAATGTCTATGGCCCTTTTGATAATTTTGATGGTCAGAATGCTATGGTTGTGCCTTCGTTAATACGAAAAGCTTTATCAGGTGAATCTCCAATGAACGTATGGGGGGATGGATCTGCAGTGAGAGATTTTATTCATGCCAGAGATGTTGCCGAAGGAATGCTTATACTCGCTAAAAAAAAGCCTGCTCAGCCTGTAAATATCGGTAGTGGAGAAGGCTTATCTATCAAAGAACTTGTTCATACGATTATTTCTAATGTTAACCCAAGCCCATCTGTTTATTGGGATAAAACAAAACCTGTTGGTGATGAGCAAAGGGTTATGGATATGTCAAGAGCTAACACCTATGGATTTAAACCAAAAATATCATTACATCAAGGAATTAAAGAAGTTATTGAGTGGTATTTAGAAAATAAAAATTTAAATAATCGGTATGATGTTTTTAACAAAAATGATAGATGAGGATTGAAGAATGAATAAGAAAATGAGAATACCTTTTGGAACTGTTAATATAGCAGAAAAAACAAAAGAATTAATAACTAATGCTCTTGATGATGGTAGAATTTCAAGTGGTAAACTTGTTCAACAATTTGAGGAAAAACTCGCAGAAAAATTTAATATGAAAGAAGCCGTCGCTGTTAGCAGTGGTACAGACGCCATTACATTATCAGCAGCAGTTTTACATGATTATGGTGCAAAAAGAGGAGATGAAATAATTGTACCTGCACTGTCCTTTGTTGCAACCGGAAATGCTTTGTTACATGCAGGCTTTAAACCAGTTTATGTCGATGTCTTGTTAGAAACACTCAATATCGATCCTTCATTGATAGAGGCCGCGATCACAGAGAAAACAAAAGCGATAATACCTGTTCATTTGATGGGTAAACCTGTTGCAATGGATGAAATTAAAACTATTGCAAAAAAATATAATCTTTTTGTTCTTGAAGATGCTGCAGAAGCATTTGGTGCCATTTATAAAGGCTCAAAAATTGGGACATTGGGTGATATGTCAGCATTCAGTTTATATGTTGCTCACATAATAACTACTGGTGAGGGTGGTTTTGTTTTAACAAATGATAGTTCCCACGCAGAAATTTTAAGGTCGCTAAGGTCTCATGGTCGCGCATGTAGTTGCAAAGTGTGTATTTCAAATACGACTTCAGGTTATTGTTCAAAACGTTTTGAGCTTAGTGAAGAAGGTGATATTCGTTTTCAATTCGACAGGATTGGTTATTCATGTAAAATGAATGAGTTAGAAGCTGCTATCGGACTTGGGACATTCGATTTGTATGATGACATTATTGCAGTACGTTCGAAAAACTTGAATAAAATGAGGGAGGCCTTTAAGGAATTTTCTGATTATTTCCAAATATTTGATGAAGAAGATTATGAAACCATTGGCCCTCATGCTTTTCCATTCTTATTAAAAGAGAATATCCCATTTACTCGAAAAGAGTTAATGGTTAATTTAGAAAAAAACTATATTGACCCCAGGACACTGTTTTGTTCGATTCCTACACAATGTGGAGGACAGGGCTTTTTACAATATAACTATGGTGATTTTCCTAATGCAGAATATGTAGGTAATAGCGGCGTTCATATTGGTGTGCATCAGGACGTTACTGATTCAGATATTGAATGGTTGATTGATATTATGAAATCTTTTATCTTAAATCATGGTTAATATATTATGATAATAACAAAGACACCATTTCGCATTTCATTTTTTGGCGGTGGAACTGACTATCCTATTTATTATAAAGATTATGGAGGATCGGTTCTGAGCACAACAATAAATAAATACTGCTATGTAACATGCAGATACTTGCCTCCCTATTTTAAACACAAGTATTTAATTCGATATTCAAAAAATGAATATCCGGATGAAATTGATCCAATAGAACATCCATCTGTTCGTGAATGTTTACGATTCAGCGGTTTAACAAAAGGAATTGAAATGGTATACGCAGGTGATGTACCATCAATGTCTGGAATTGGTTCAAGCTCATCTTTTACTGTGGGATTTCTTAATGCAATTTATGCGTTGCAAGGGAAAATAGTAACAAAAAGAAAGTTAGCTTTAGATGCTATTAATGTTGAACAGAATTTGATTAAAGAAAATGTTGGTTCACAAGACCAGATTGCAGCTTCATTTGGTGGCTTTAACAGAATAGACTTTGGAGGAACTGAAGAGTTTTTTTTACACCCTATTACTATTACAGAAGAAAAATTGAAATACCTGCAAAGCTGCTTGTTATTCTATTTTACTGGAATATCTCGGTACTCATCTGATATTGCTAAAGAGCAAATTGTACAGACAAAAAAAAGAGTTCGTGAGTTAAACATAATGAAAGAAATGGTCGATGAGTCTATTGACATTTTAAATGGAAGTCTTAATAATTTGAATAATTTTGGAAAATTACTCAATGAATCATGGATGTTGAAGAAAAGTTTAACTTCAAAAATTTCAAACTCAACAATTAATGATATTTATGAAAAAGCTCTAAATTATGGAGCGTTAGGAGGTAAAATATGTGGTGCAGGTGGTGGGGGATTTATTGTTTTATTTGTTCCTCCTGAATATCAAAATAATGTGATAAGCGGTTTAAAAAATTTATTAAGAGTACCTATACGATTCGAAAATATTGGTACACATATAGCCCATTTTTCACAGCAGTAATTTTTATCGAAAAAACAAATCAATCTCATGTATATTCACGAATGTGTTTTTTAAGGATTATTATGATATCAGTGCATAAAACGAATTTAGAAAAAGTACTACTTGTTAGACCAGACATATTTGAAGACCATAGAGGGCAATTTATAGAAATATATAATGAAGGATTATACCATGAACATGGAATCAAAATAAAATTTATTCAAGATGATATTTCTATTTCAGACAAAAATGTTCTTAGGGGAATTCATGGTGATGAAAAAACATGGAAACTGGTTTCTTGCTTAATGGGTAAATTCTATCTTGTGGTTGTTAATTGTGAAAAAAAATCAGTATCTTTTGGAAAATGGGAAGCTTTTGTCTTATCAGATGTCAATAAAAATCAGGTCTTAATTCCACCCAAATATGGCAATGCGCACCTTGTTCTTAGTAAAAAGGCGATTTTTCACTATAAGCAAAGCACTTACTATGATCCTGAAAGTCAATTTACGTATATTTGGAATGATCCGACTTTTAATATTTGGTGGCCCATTGATAAGCCCATTCTATCCATTAGAGATCAAAAAGGAGACCGTAAGAACTTATAAATTTTTTTGAAGTTAATTACTTCTTGTCATTTTCCTTTTTTTTGTAATGTAATTCAAAGGCATCTATATGTTTAACAAAACTGATTATGTGTTAAATACACCCAAAAAAGATATAAGATCAAGCGAAAAAGTAAGCATCATAATACCTACATTAAACCGCTCTGACTTTTTGATTCGAGCATTAGGTTATTATTATCAAACTGGGTTTAAAGGATATATTTGTATCGGTGATTCTAGTGAACATGATCATGTACAAAAAATATCTGCATTTATTAACAAAAAAGAGATTAAACACAATTTAAATATTTTATATAATCATTATCCAAAATCACATTATTCAGCGATTGATGTTGTAAACGAAATTTTTAAATTAGTACAAACTCCATACGTCGTTTTTTCAGGTGATGATGATTTTTTAATTACCAATTCTTTAGCTATATGTTTAGATTTTTTAGAAAAAAATGATGATTATGTTGCAGCTCATGGCTTAAGAATGGATTTTAAATTAGACTCAAATAAAGCTTTTGGTCAAATTATTGAAACAGACTTTACACGTCAGCACATATGGGAATCTGAAAAAGCATCTTATCGATGGGCAGGGTATTTGAGACATGCAGCTGCGACTTCGTATTATGTTCATCGAAGAAGCACATTTGAAGCTATGCTTCAAGATACTCAAAAGGTCACCTGTCATTATCTAGGTGCAGAACTCTTACCATGTAGTTTGACTTCAATTCTTGGGAAAGTAAAACAGATTGATTGCTTATCAACTGTATTTGAAATCAAAAAAGCAGAAGATAAAAATTTTAGTTGGGAGAAGCAAAGTATATATCGTTATATGCTATCACATGACTGGTATCAGTCTGTAGCTATTGTAAAAAAAAGAATAGTGACTGAATTAGCAAAAGCGGACGATGTTACTGTGGAAGAGGCTTCAGATATTTTTAATAGAGAATTTTGTAACTATTTAATCAATTTTTTGAGATGGCAGTATGCTATAAGATATGGATCTATACATGAGCTGCTTTTTGAAACTATTGGAGAAAATATTCAAGAATATCATTGTTTATATTCTTTGATTACAAGTCAGAGCTGGTATGAAATAATTAAAAAAGCCCGTGAAGATGCTATCAAAAAAATATTAGCACAGAAAAAAGCAAACAATCTATTGGAAGCTCAAACACAATATGATAAATTTCTATGGCAATATTTGTTAATTATATTGACCATACAATTTCAGAATAACTATAAAGATGTAACAATTATTGTAGATGACGCTGGTTCTAAAAATGAATTAATTGATTATAAAACAAGATTCTCCCTAAAAAATCTATTGAATCCTTCTTCACCTTATCATGAAGACTTTATGCCAATATACCATATTTTACAGGGTAACTATGAAAAAAATGTTGCAACATGAACAAAGAGTTTCTTTTGATTTATAAAGAGAGCAATAAATAGTAAAAAAAAGTGGTAACGTTTATGATTGATACCCCTAAAAGAAGAATAGAAGAATTATCAGTTTTAAACATTGAATTGACTAATTCATGTAATTTACACTGTGTATTTTGTGATCATCGGATATTAAAGCATAAAATGGAGATTAAGGATATAGAGTCTTTTCTTTTTGAAAAAATACTGGAAGACACAAAAGAATATAGAATTTATGAACTTGGTCTTGTTGGCCTTGGTGAACCCTTGTTAAATAAAAAATTTGATGAACATGTTAGTATAATAGAGAGGTATCAAGCAAATTTTACAAGGATATCTTTAAACACAAATGGTGTGGCACTAAATGCCAAAAAGGCAAACAGAATATGCACTTCTCCGATTAACCACATAACAATTTCGATGAATGCAACAAATGAGGAAACATATTTTAAATTACATGGTATAAATAAATATAATATAGTATTAAAAAACATAAAGAACTTTTTAAATGAGAAGAAATGTCAAAAAAAAAAAATAGAAGTAGGTATTCAGGTATTGCCCTTTGAATCAAATAATAAAACAATTATAGAAAATGAATTATCTGAATTTCTGGATAATACTACCTATGTTTTTTATAGAGATATGTACAATAAGCCTGTCTTAGAAAATGATGACAATATTCATTTTATTGATAAAATTAAGAATAATATTACCAATAAAAGGTATCCATGTTGGTCTATTTTTTCTCGAGTATATATTGATGTAAACGGAAATTGTTACCCATGCACAATAGGTAATGATTCTTATCGTGAAACATCGTCTCTGATGATAGGAAATGTAAAAGATTTTTCGATAATAAATTTGTTCAATCACTCATATTTACAAGAAGCTCGGAATAGATCTTTAATCTCAGAATTACCATTTTCAGAATGCTCAAAATGCAATATATGGTCATTACTGCCTAATAATTTTAACTGGAACGTAAACACAAATAAGTGGGCGCCAAAACAACAACGTCCAATCAGATTGGAAGAATATGAAAGAAGTAAATAATATGAATAAACGCGACTATTTTATTGCTTTTTCTCCTCCTTTAATCGGTGAGGAAGAAATCAACGAAGTTGTGGATACGCTAAAGTCCGGATGGATTACAACTGGCCCGAAAACTCAAAAATTTGAAAAAATGTTTGCAGACTATGTTAATGCTGAAAGTGCTGTTGCAACAAGCTTTTGCACTCTTGCATTACATCTTTCAATGATCGGTTTAGGCGTGGAAGAAAATGATGAAGTTATTACGACACCATTTACATTTGCTTCAACATCACATGTAATTCTATATCAGAGAGCTTACCCTGTATATATTGATATTGAAAAGAAAACATATAATATTGATCCGAATGAAGTAGAAAAATTTTTAAAAACGTGTACTTTTGATGAACGCATTAAAAAGCCAATAAATCCTAAAACCGGACGAGTCGTGAAAGGAATGTTGATTGTTCACTATGGTGGTCATCCCTGTGAAATGGATAAACTGCTAGAATTATCTAAAAAGTATAATATTTTTTTAGTAGAAGATGCTGCCCATGCTATTGGAGCAGAGTATAAGGGTAAGAAAATTGGTTCTATTGGTGATATTACATGCTTTTCATTTTATGCTACAAAAAACATTACAACTGGTGAAGGAGGGATGCTGACGACCAATGATAAGGAACTTGCAGAAAAATTAAGAGTACTCTCAATGTATGGCATTAGTGATGCTAGAAAAATTTGGAAACGCTATTCACCAAAGGGAACATGGGATTATGACATTCAATTTTTGGGATTGAAATGTAATTTTACAGATATACAAGCCTCTTTAGGAATACACCAACTGGCTAAACTATCTGAGTTCACACGTATAAGAAATGACTTTGCCCAAATGTATGACGATGAATTTAAGAATGTTCAAGGACTCATTATCCCTGGAAAAGAAGATCACTGTGTGCATGCAAGACACTTATACCCTCTTTTAATTGAAAATAGTTTGTTTGATGTTAATCGCGATCAGCTAATTGAGCAATTAAAAGAAATGAATATTGGAACAAGTGTTTTATTTAAGCCTCTTTACATGCATTCTTTTTACAAGGATTTTTTAAAAGAGCCAGACTTATACCCTGTGTCTGACTCAGTCTTTCAACGATTAATTAACCTACCTATATCACCGAAAATTGAATATCAAGACATACAATATATTGCACAGACTGTAAAAAGTATACTCGAAGGAGCAAGGAGATAATGTCAAAAGTTCTGATAATAGCGCCTCATCCTGATGATGAAATTCTGGGGTGCGGCGGAGCAATACAGTATCATAGAAGCTTAAATGATGAGGTTTATGTTCATATTGTAGCAAATCGGGTAATAAATCATTTAGAAGATGATGAATATATTCAGAAAACAATGAAACAAGCCGATAAGGCTTCTATGATCTTAAAAGTGAATAAAATTTACTTTTCGAACCTAAGAGATGAACAACTGGATAAAAAAATAATTGATGTTATTGTTCCAATTGAAGATGTGATATCTAAAGTTCTTCCTGATATTGTTTACATTCCAAATGAAACAGACACCGATCAGGATCATA
>Ga0272440_1001546_pt1 | contig 18726 bp, 18 predicted proteins | sample SSMMMBAug17_FD_192440 | JGI IMG/M metagenome (GOLD analysis project Ga0272440, IMG submission 192440) | Marine sediment archaeal communities from Little Sippewissett salt marsh, Falmouth, MA, United States - SSM-MMB-Aug17 | ecosystem: Environmental > Aquatic > Marine > Wetlands > Sediment ...
AAGAATCAGATGTTCAACTCTGGTAGTAACTTGTGGTAGAAAAGGTTGTGTTGTTTGTGAAAAAGAAGGCTATTTTGTAAAAATTCCATCATTTGCTCAAAATATTGTTGATAGCGTTGGTGCTGGCGATGCTTTTCTTTCTGTTACATCTCTTGCAGCATCATTGGATGCACATAAAGAAATTATTGGATTTATAGGAAACATAGTTGGCTCTCTTGCGGTTGAGCAAGTAGGTAATAAAAAACCAATTAACAAATCAAGTGTTGAAAAATACATTGTTTCATTAATGAAATAGGATATAATAAAATGTCAGAATCTAAGCATATTGTAGTGACTGGAGGGGCAGGTTACGTTGGAGCTGTTCTTGTTCCCAAATTATTAAATAAAGGTTATAAAGTGACAGTTATAGACCTTTATCTTTATGGTACAAATATTTTTGACTCAATAAATGATCGTTCAAAATTAAACCAAATCAAGGGTGATATTAGAAATCAATCTCTTCTTAAAAAAGCATTGTCAGGGGTTGATGCGGTTATTCATCTTGCTTGTATTTCAAATGACCCAAGCTATGAACTTGATCCTAATCTTGGAAAATCTATCAATTTTGATGCTTTTGCCCCATTAGTTGAAGTTTCAAAAAAGAACAAAGTTAAAAACTTTATTTATGCGTCAAGCTCAAGTGTATATGGAATTAAGTCCGAATCTGAAGTCACTGAGGATTTACCTCTTCAGCCTTTAACCGATTATTCAAAATATAAAGCAAAATGTGAAGAAATACTTATTGATAAAGCTTCTGATGAGTTTATTGTAACAGTAATAAGGCCTTCAACTGTTTGTGGATATTCACCAAGACTTCGTCTTGATTTAACAGTTAATATTTTGACTAATCATGCAATAAATAAAGGTTTAATTACTGTTTTTGGAGGAGAACAAAAAAGGCCAAATATACATATTAATGACATGACAGATTTGTATTTATTTTTACTTGAACAACCTGATAATAAAATAAATAAAAAAAGATACAATGTTGGTTATCAAAATTATAAAGTCAAAGAAATTGCTGAAATAGTAAAAACAACCTTAGGTGGAGATATTCCAATTCAAACAACTCCAACTAATGATAATAGATCATACCATGTTTCATCAAAAAAGATTTATGATGAATTAGGATTTAAAGCAAAACATAAGCTTGAAGAGGCAGTTTTGGACTTAAAAAAGGCATTTGATTTAAATAAAATCCCCAACTCTCTTGATGATCCAATATATTTTAATGTCAAAATGATGCAAAAAATAAATATGACTTAGTTCAGGTTGAAAAGTGGATATTTCAAAACTTCAATTACTTATAAATGATCTTTATGGCTATAAAAATATTGCTATAGTGAAAATCGGAGGAGGAAAAAATAGCAGAGTATATCATTTGAAATGTAACGATGACTTAAGTCTGGTTGCAAAAATATATTATAAAAATGAAAATAAAAATCGCTTTAAGGTTGAACATTCAGCACTTTGTTTCTTACGAGATAATGGAATTAGCTGCGTACCAGATATAATCCATTCAGACCAAAAAAATGGATATATAATATATAAATATATAGAAGGAATAAAATTAAATTCAAATGAAATAAAACATAAAGATATTGATAAAGTAGTTGACTTTATTAAACATATAAATAAATTAAAATTAAACAAAAATGCAAAATATCTTCCAGATGCTGCAGAAGCATGCACATCTATTTCATCAGTTATTTCAAATATTGAATTTAGACTAGAACGATTATTAAAAATAGACCATACAAAGTTAAAAAAATACCTTGAGCAAGAATTTATACCTCATTTAAAAGATATTAAACAATTATGTAAAAAGCAAGCAAATGAATATGGATATGCTTTTAATAAAAGTTTTCCATTGGAAGATAAAATTCTTAGTCCTTCTGATTTTTCTTTTCATAATATTTTAAAAACAAATACAGGAGATCTTTTTTTCCTTGATTTTGAATATTTTGGATGGGATGATCCTGTAAAATTAATATCAGATTTTTTACTTCATCCAGGAACAAATTTAAACAATAATCTAAAAAAATATTTTCTTAATAAAATTTTAAAAATTTTTCCTTTACAACAAAGATTAGAAATAATGTATCCTTTATTCGGGCTTAAATGGTGTTTGATCTTATTGAATGAATTTTTAAAAGATAATCTTAATAGAAGAGAATTTGCAAATCATCAAGATCTAGATATTTCTAAATTACATGATGAACAGCTTATAAAAGCAAGGCAAATGAATAATAAAGTTGACAAACTATATAATTTATTAAATTAGCTTATCTTTTACACCAACTATGCCGAATATTTATAAACAAAAAAAAAGGATTAAAAATTTATGAGCAAGAAACGTAAAATAGTTGTAATTGGAAGTAATTCTTTTTCAGGTAGCGATTTTATTGATTTGTTATTAGATGATGATCAGAATCAAGTTATTGGAATAAGCAGATCTCAAGAAAAATCAGATATATTCCTTCCTTATAAAAGAAAAAAAAATATTGATTTTAAATTTTTTCAGTTAGATTTAAATAAAGATTTAGATGATATTATAGAATTAATTATTTCATTTAAAGCCGATTATATAGTTAATTTTGCATCACAAAGTGAAGTTGCTCCAAGCTGGATGAATCCGGATCATTGGTTTCAAACTAATGCTGTTGCATTAACAAGATTAGTTCATAAGTTAAAAGATTATAAAAATTTAAAACGTTATGTTCATATTTCATCACCTGAGGTATATGGTACATGTGTTGGAAGAGTCAAGGAAGATGCACCTTTTAATCCCAGTACGCCTTATGCAGCTTCAAAAGCTGCTGGCGATCTTTCTTTATTGACATTTTATAAACAATATAATTTTCCTCTTGTAACCATTCGTTCAACAAATGTTTATGGAGCTTATCAGCAATTATTTAAAATAATACCAAGGTCTGTTATATATATAAAAAAAGGAAAGACAATTGAGTTACATGGTGGTGGTAATGCTGTAAAATCATATATCCATATTCGCGATGTTTCTAATGGAGAATTAAAAGCAATGTTAAATGGTGAAATTGGCCATATTTATCATATATCACCTGAAAAAGGAATTGCTGTAAAAGATGTTGTTAAGACTATTTGTAAATCTATGGAAGTTGATTTTAATAAAGTAACTAAAACAGTCGATGAAAGACCTGGACAGGACGCTGCATATGTTATTGATTCAGGTAAAATAAGAAATGATTTTAACTGGAAGCCTGAAATATCAATAGAAAAAGGTATTTCCCGTGTAATCCAATGGATTTGTGATAGCTGGGATGATATAAAAAAACAACCACTTGAATATATCCATAAAGAATAATTAAAATGAATAATAAGTATAATATTTCAGAACTTGAGTCTGTTGCAAATGAAATTCGGGGCAAAATAATCGAACTTTCATATTCGAATCGTATAGCACATTTAGGTTCATCGCTTTCGTGTGTTGATATACTGGTTGCTATTTATTGGACAGTAATGAATATAAAGTCCCAAAATCGAGATCGTTTTATTTTAAGTAAAGGGCATGCAGCAACAGCTCTATATGTAACACTTTTTTATAAAGGCCTTATTTCTGAATCACAATTAAAAAGCCTTGGGGAATCAGATAGCCCCTTTGAAGAGCATCCAAATAGGAATATACCTGGTATTGACTTAGCAACAGGTTCTTTAGGCCATGGTTTATCAGTAGGAATTGGTATGGCTTTGGCAGGGCGTATTCAAAAAAAAAATTATCGAATTTTTTGTTTGTTAAGCGATGGCGAGTGTAATGAAGGTTCTGTTTGGGAATCTGCTATGTTTGCTTCTGCACAAAAACTTAATAATATTGTTGTTTTTGTAGATTTTAATAAATGGCAGGCTACTGGAAGAAGTTGTGATATTATGGCGTTAGAGCCACTAAAGGAAAAATGGATGTCTTTTGGCTGGCTAACGTATGAAATTAATGGTCATGATATACAGTCAATTGTTAATATATTATCAAATATTCCAGATGATAATACAAAACCAGTTATTATAATTGCTCATACTGTTAAAGGCAAAGGAGTTTCATTTATGGAAGACGATAATAATTGGCATTATCGTATTGTAAATCAGGAAGAAATGATAATGGCTAAAAAAGAATTGGGTTTGCTATGAGAAATGCATTTGCTTCAGAAATAACATCTCTGGCAAAAGATGATGATAGAATTGTATTATTATCAGGTGATATTGGAAATCGTCTTTTTGATGAATATAAAAAATATTTTAAGGATAGATTTTATAATTGTGGTGTTGCAGAAGCAAATATGACAGGTGTTGCCTCTGGAATGGCAATATGTGGCTTAATTCCTATAACATATACAATAACTCCTTTTAATACATATCGGTGCTATGAACAAATAAGAGTGGATATTTGTTATAACAATGTTTGTGTAATAATTGTAGGTGTTGGTTCTGGATTATCTTATGCTTCGCTTGGAGCAACACATCAATCATGTGAAGATATTGCTATAATGCGAACATTGCCAAATATGACAGTAATTTGTCCAGGAGATCCTGTAGAAGTTAAATTGGCATTAAAAGCTTCTATTAATAATCCAGGACCTGTATATATACGTCTGGGTAAAAAAGGAGAACCTGTAATTCATGATTGTATGCCTGATTTTAAAATAGGTAAAGGGATTATCATAAATCAGGGTAATGATGCTTGTATTATTAATACTGGAAACACATTGCCTGTTGCAGTTGAAGCAGCTAATATACTGAAAGAGAATGGTAACAATGTACAGGTAGTGAGTATGCATACTGTAAAACCTCTTGATAATGAATTGCTTGAGGAAATTTTTGATAAATTTCCTGTTATTGCTACAATTGAGGAACATAATCTTCAAGGAGGACTAGGTTCTGCTATTGCTGAATGGAGATCAGATTATGGAAAATTAAAAAATATCTTGTGTCGTTTTGGAACTCCTGATTACTTTTTATCAATGACAGGAGGGCATAATAATGCCAGAAAGATATCGGGCCTGGATCCAAAAAATATTGCAAGAATTATTAAAAAGAATATAAATGGTTTATAATGAAAATAGGTATTGATTTTGATAATACAATCATATGTTATCATGAAGTTTTTCATAAACTAGCTTTAGAAAAAAAATTAATTTCAGCAGATCTCCCAGTTAATAAGACAGCTGTAAGGGATTATTTAAGAAATACAGGTAAAAATGATCTTTGGACAGAACTTCAAGGATATGTTTATGGAAAAAGAATGTCTGATGCAAAAATATTTGAAGGAGTTAAGGATTTTTTTTATGCTTTAAAAAGAAATAATATTCCATTTGTAATTATTAGCCATAAAACAAAATTTCCTTATAAAGGCCCTGAGTATGATCTGCATCAGCAAGCTAACCAATGGCTGACAGATCATGGCTTTTTTAATCCAAATCAGATTGGTATGAAAGAAGATCAAATTTTTTTCAAATTAACAAAACAAGATAAACTTTTATGTATTGCAGAAAATAAATGTACTCATTTTATTGATGATTTACCTGAATTTTTAACTGAAAAACAATTTCCACAAAAGGTAAAACCTATTTTATTTGATCCTGATAATAATTATCCGACAATTGAGAATATGGTTAAATTTGCTTTTTGGAAGGATATTTTGTTATATTTTAATTTTATTAATTAAAAAAGCCTTCTCTTTGGGGTAATGAGGATGCTCATTTAAGATAAATCCTGAAAGGATATAAAAAATGGAAGATAAATTTTTAATGGATGGACATAAACTTTTTTGGCATATTGATAGAGTTAATGATTGGTTAAATGGTAAGCCAATAGCACCTTTGCATATAGATTTAGGAATAACAACAGGTTGTAACATAGGATGTTCTTATTGTTATGGGATTTTACAGGGTAGAACAGGTAAATCAAAACGTTTTGATATGCCAGAGAAAGCATTATTGAATCTTATTAAAGATGCCAAAGAAGTTGGTGTACGCTCGATAGCTTTTGATGGCGAAGGTGAAAATACATTAAATCCGGCGTTATATCCAGCATTAAATATGGCTAAACAAATCAATTTAGATGTAGGAATTGCAACAAATGGCACTTTAATACAAAAAGATAAAGTAGATGATATGTTATCTGCATTAACCTGGATGAGATTTAATATAAGTGCCGCAACACCAGACTCTTATGTAAAAATTCATAGAGCAAAGGAATTTGATAATGTTGTTTCAAATATAAGATTATGCTCAGAGAAAAAAACTAAACATAAAACAACTATTGGGATGCAAATGGTTTTAGTTAAAGATAATTTTTCGGACATAATACCTCTTTCTAAATTAGGTAAGGAACTTGGTGTTGATTATCTTGTTATTAAACCATGTTCAGATGATCCAGATAAAAATCTTGACTCTCCTACTGATGAATATATAGAATTTAATGATATCTTAAATGAAGCAGAGTCATATAGTGATGGTGATTATAATGTTGTTGTAAAATGGAATAAAATGAACAATTTGGGTTTAAAAAAATTTGACGTATGCTATGGGACAAGATTTGTAATAAATATTAGTGGTGATGGAAGCGTATTTCCATGCGGTCATTTTTTTAATCGTTTTAAAAATGCCTTTAAAATGGGTAATGTTATAGAAACTTCTTTTGCTGAAATTGTTAAAAGTGATAAATATTTGGAAGTTCAACAAAAAATTGAAAAAATTAATGTTAATAAAGAATGCGAAACAAATTGTCGTCAATATTATATAAGCAATTTCCTTTGGACGCTTAAAAATCCACCGGAACATGTAAATTTTGTATAATAACTATCAATTTTTGGGATATTATGAAAGAGAAAAAAATTATTATAATAGGAACAGGCGGCAATTCTATAGACATAATAGATTTGATTGATGATATTAATATTAAATCAAGTATTAAGTATAAATGCATTGGATTTCTTGATGATAATCTATCAATGAAAAATAAAGAAATAATGGGTATTAAGGTTCTTGGATCGTTAGATTCAGCAAAAAATTATCAAGATGATAATGTGTATTTTGTAAATAGTATTGGAAGTCCAACTAATTTTTGGAAAAAAGAAAAGATTATAGCTAAAGCTGATCTTACAAAAGACAGATTTATATCTTTAATTCATCCTTCTGCAAGTATATCACAAACAGCAAGTATTGGATATGGATGTGTGATATTGCGCAATGCAAGTATTAGTGCTCATGCGAAAATAGGAAATCATATTATTATATTCCCAAACTCTTTAATAAGCCATAATAATGAAATCGGTGATTATTCAACAATAATGGGCGGTGTTGTTATATCTGGCAATGTAAAAATAGGAAAATCAAGCTATTTATCCCCAAGTTGTTCAATTGATGGAAATAAAATAATTGGTAATACATGTCTTATTGGAATGGGAAGTTCAGTATTGCAAAATGTAGAAGATAACTCAGTAATGGTTGGAAGTCCTGCAAAATTTTTACGCCAAACTTATACTCAAACTATTTAAAGAAAGAAGGTTTTATGACTTTTTATGATTATTCAAAGACCATTATATTTGAACATCTAAAAAAAAGGCTTTCTCTTTCAGAAATTATTTCAAAAATCAAAGATGCCTCAAAAAATGGAAAAATAGCATTTTATCCATGTGGTGTATATACCAGAGAAATTATAAATGAATTAAAAGTTAATGAACCTGAAGTTTTTAATAAAATTTATGGATGTTTTGATAAATCATCAGACGCAAGCATTGGATTTGATATAAAAACTTTTTTACTTAATGATCTTTCAAATTGTAAAAACAATATATCTTTACTTATTGTTGCTTCAAACACGTATATTTCAAAAGAACAAAATGATATTCGAAAGTTTACTGATTTTGATGGAAAAATGCTATGTTTGTCAAATTTTGATAATTCTTTGTCAGATATTAGTCCTTCAAAGATAATGGATAAAATAGACGCTATTTATAATTTTTTAGAAGATGATAAATCAAAGATAACTTATATTTTAACATGGCTTTCTAGATTGCTAAATGACGAAACTATTGCATCTGTTTTTGAATCAGAAGTTGATAAATATGATTTTAAAAAGCCTGAAATGTATCAAAATTATACTATTAAAGGAATAGATGAAATTAATATGAGGGAATTACATGCTAAATTATATCAAATGAAGTATGTTGCTCCTGAGAAAGGTAATATTGTTTTTGATATTGGAGGTTATAAAGGAGATACGTCTATATACTTTGCTGATCAGGTTGGTTTATCAGGCAAAGTATATACTTTTGAACCAGTTAAAGCAAATTTTGATATATTATTAAAAAATATTGAATTTAATAATCTTACAAATATCATTGTACCAATCAATAAAGCATGTTCAATAAATACAGGAAAGGCAAAAATGATTTCAGGAGCCAATGGTTCACCATGGGCTTTTTTAAGTAATGATAAAGATGCCAGTCAAATTGATATGATAACAATAGATGAATTTGTTGAAAAAAATAATATTAATAATGTAGATTTTATAAAGGTTGATGTTGAGGGCTTTGAAAGTAAAGTAATAGAAGGAGCACAGGAAACAATAAAAAAATTCAGACCTAACATGGCGATTTGCCTTTATCATAAAACCAGAGATCTTTATGAAATTCCAGAATTAATGTCTAATTTTAATTATAAACAATATATTCGTTGTAATATGGAAGGTCCATTTGCAATCAATTTGTTTTGTAAATATTAATAGTCCTTTATGTATAACATAAAAAGGAAATAAGTAAGTATGAAAGTAAAATATAGAGATCTTAGTGTTAAAGATGAAAAAATGAAAAATGAATTGCTTCAAGCAATTGATAAAATTCTTTCAAAAGGGCAAATAATGTTGGGTCCAGAAGTGGAAATATTTGAAAACCAAGTAGCTGATTTTTGTAAAAAGAAGTATGCTGTTGGAATTGGCTCAGGTACAATGAGTCTTTTTATGGCTTTACGTGCTTTAGATATTGGCGAAGGAGATGAAGTAATAACAACACCTTTATCATGGATAGCTACTCTTAACGCTATTATTCTTACTGGAGCAAAGCCCATATTTGTAGATGTTAATAAAGATTTTAATATAAATACCTGTTTAATAGAAGATGCAATTACATCAAAAACAAAATGTATACTTCCTGTGCATTTCATGGGAAAAATATGCAATATGCCTGAAATAATGAAAATTGCAAATAAGCATAATCTTTTTGTAATAGAAGATTCTGCTCAGGCTTTTGGTGCAAGCATTGATGGTAAGATGGCTGGAGCTTTTGGCCATTTAGGATGTTTTAGTATGAATCCAATGAAAATTTTCAGTGCTTATGGTGAAGCAGGTCTTATTCTTACAGATGATAAAAAAATGTATGAAAAAATATTAAGTATGAGATATCTTGGAACTGTAAATAGAGGTGATTGCTTATATACCAGTTTAAATGGAAAAATTGATACAATTCAGGCTGCAATACTAAATATTAAATTTAAATATCTTGAGGATAGAATAAAAAAAAGCCAGGAAATAGCAAAATTTTACAATAATGCCCTTAAAGATATTGTAACTTGTCCTTTAACTGAAACATCAGAGCATGTTTACCTTTCTTATACAATATTAACTCCAAAAAGAAATGAATTAATGGAATTTTTGACCTCCAATGATATAGAAACTAAAATTCAATACCCTGTACTTATGCCTAACCATAGTGCTTATAAAGGAAAGTATAAATTTAATGCCCCTGTTGCAAAACAGTTGGCTGATCAAATGCTGAGTTTACCAAATCAGGATTACATTACAATGGATGAAGCTTCTTATGTAGCTGACAAAGTAATACAATTCTTTAATTAGCAAAATGGATATAGATGCTGTAGAAGCTGATCTGCAAAATCAGTTACTTAAACAGCTGCCAGCAGTTTTGCCTTTAAAGATTTTTTATTATAATTGTGAATATTATAAAATAATAACCTACTATGATTTGATTAATAAAGATATTAAATTAAATGCCGATAAAAAAATATAATTTAGATGTTATTTTAAAATACTTTGTATTCCAACTTTAAAATGATTGAGTTAAATTAGTTTTAGATGAAGAATTTTTGAATTTTTTGATGGAACATAAGGCAATGTCAAACAAAAAAAAAATGATAGGGATTAGCACAAGTTATTTTGCCAGTATGGGACTATCAATATACGAATCTGTAAAAAAATCGAAGGAGATGGGATTTAATGTTGTTGAATTTGGGGCGGCTCATTCATATGAACAAAATATATGGGATATACTGGAAAAAGTGAAACATGATTTTCCTGATTTAATTTTTAATGTTCATACTTTTTTTCCTCCATTAAAGGAAAAATTTTGGTTTAATCCGGCTCAGGGTTTAACATCAATTAATAAGACTGTAATAGATAATTTAATACTCACGTCATCAATATTAGAATCGAAGATAGTAAGTATACATCCAGCGATTAATAGTGAGGTTAAAATTTCTAATAAAACATTTCGGGGGTTTTCTTTACCTGAAAAAGGTAATAAAATTGATTCTAAAAGAAGTATAAATAATTTCTATAGAGTACTGGAATATATTCTTAATAAAGCTATCAATCTAAAATGTAAAATTATTATTGAAAATATGGAAAGTGCATTGGGAGCATCTTACCCTTGTTCAAAAAAAAATTTTATATCAGTTTTTGAAAAATTTCCAGAATTAGGAATGCTTCTAGATGTTGGGCATGCTTTACAATATAAAAATCTTTTTGAATTAATTGAACTTAACAACTATATTTATGAATTGCATTTACATGACATAAAAGAAACTCCTGAAAGAACTATTGCCCATTATTCAATAAAAAACGAATCCTATTATAGTTCATTGAAATCCATTATAAAAAAAGATTCTATTTTTATGATATTTGAAAATGGTTCAGACACAACAGAAAAAGAAATTTTAGAAGAAAAAGAAATTTTAGAAAGTTATACTTTAAATATTTAATCATTTTTTGCATTAAGGGTTAAAAAATGGAAAGAAAAAATTTAATACTACTTCAATTACCAAGTCCATATCTTTTAGTTCAAAAATGGGTATTACCTATGACTTTGATCAACATTAAAACTTATCTGTTAAGCAAAACATATAATTGTAATGTTAAAATTATTAATCTCGCAGGGGTAAAAAATTGGCAAAATCTAATTCCTCTTGACGCTGATTATTATGGTATTTCAGCATTTACACCTCAAATAAAAGTTGCTAAACAAGTTATTGATTTCTTAAAAGAAAGATCAAAAGGAAAAATAATTATTGGTGGACATCATGTAACTGCGTTACCTGTTGAAACTATGGAAAACTTAGATCCAGACATTGTTATTATTGGTGAAGGCGAAGAAATTATAAAGGAAATTATTAGTGGAAAAGATTTATCTGAAATAATGGGGATTGCATATAGAGATAATAAGAATCAAATTATTGTTAACGATAGAATGCCTTTTATTAAAGATATTGATAATATCCCATTTCCAAAAATAGATGAATTCAATTTGGATGAATATCCTGGTATGAAATTATTATCACCAAATTCAAAATATCAGATTGGATTAGTTACTTCAAGGGGATGTCCTCATAAATGTATTTTTTGCGATGCCAATAATTTTTGGATGAATACATTAAGATATCATAGTGCTGATTATTTAATTGAACAATTTAACTATTTAAGAAGTTTCGGAATAAATAATTTCCGATTTGATGATGATAATTTTGCTCTTAAAACAAAAAGGCTTGAAAAACTTGTTGATAATTTTGTAAGTAATAAAAGTACATGGCATTGTCCTATTCGTTCAGATACTGTTACAGACAATCTTGTAAGATTGATGAAAGAAAGTGGTTGCACTCATGTCAGTATTGGAGTTGAAACCGGCTCAGATAAAATGTTAAAATTACTAAAAAAAGCCACAACAGTTGAAAAACATAAACAAGCAATTGCTTTATTAAAAAAGTATGGCATAAAAGTAGATACTTATATATTGCTTGGATTGCCACTTGAAACAGAAGAAACTATAAATGAAACATTAGAATTTTGTAAAACTCAACCAATTGATCATTTTGATATAGCAACCTTTGTCCCTTTTCCTGGTAATGAGATATATCACAATCCATCTAAATATAATTTTGATATTGAAAATGATCCTCTTTTTTCAAATTTTTATACAAAAAGTAACTATTTTCCAGTAAAATCTGTTTCAGAAGAGGGTAATAGAGTATTAAAAATGCAGACTAAACTAATTGAATTTCTTTTAGAAAGATCAACAAATAAAAGAGCATTTAATTTTTCAAATAATATTAAATAAAAAAAATAGGTAGAATATGTTTTTGGATAGTATCGAAGAAGGTAAAATATTAAATAAAAAAGAAACAATAGAAATGATATTTGAGATAATACCTCATATAAAAAAATTTCATAGCAAATATAGTAAATTATATATTATTTTTGATTCATTCATTAAGTCATATTTTCAAAATTATAAAGGTAATATTTTAGATATTTTTCCAATTGATGGTATTATATGGCCGCATATAAAACTTGGAAATACGACCAATAGTTATTCTTTTTTTAACATGGTTGAATTCATGATATATAATTTTTATTGGATCAATAGAGATAAATATAAAATTATATTCGATATTGGAGCAAATTTAGGACCTGATTCAATAATTCTTGACAAATTTGGTTATCAAATACATTCTTTTGAACCTGATCCATGGAATTTTGATAAATTTATAAATAATATAAAAAATAATAATTGTAACAATATTAAGGCAAATAAAAAAGCAGTTTCAAATCAAACAGGTACCAGTGAATTTATCAGGGTTCATGGAAACGTAACAGCCAATCATCTATCAGGAGTTCGTGATTTTTACGGTGAATATGACCGGATTATAGTTGAAACAATTAATATAAATGAATACGAAGTATCTCCTGATTTGATAAAAATAAATGTTGAAGGCCATGAAAATGAGGTTATTCAAAGTATTGATCATAAAAAATGGCAAAACATGGATGCTATAGTAGAGGTGCATAATGAAGATAATAGAAGATTAATATTTAATTATTTTAAAAATTCAAATATAAATATTTTTTCTCAAACATTGGGTTGGGAAAAGGTAAAAGAAGCTGAGGAAATATCCATTCGAAAAGAATATATTTTTATATCAAGCAAAGATAAAATGCCATGGAATAGTTAAACTGTTATAATAAGGAGGTAATGAAATGTCAAAAATAATTTTTTTATGCTTTTATGTTGATTACTCTATTGGAGTATGCGCTATGTCCAATGAACTTAAAAAAGCAGGTCATGATGTTTCTATTATTTTTTTTAAGGTTCCGGATTTAGGATTTCATAAAGTTTCAAATTTTAGTACAAAACGTTTTAATAATGAGTTCCTTAAGACAGATGGTGAAATTTACGCTATGAACAGAGAGGCGAACAAATGGAAAGAAAGTGAACTAAATCTTCTAATTGATCTATTAAACGATATCAAACCTGATATATTAGGAATTAGTGCAAGAAGTTATGACAATGAACTTGTAAAAATTGTTATTCCAAAAATTAGAGAAAAATGTAATACAGTTACAATTGCAGGGGGATATGGACCTTCTTTAGATCCTGAATTATATGCTGACCTAGTAGATTATGTCTTTATTGGGGAAGCTGAAAATTGTATTGTAAAATTAGTTAATAAATTAGCTAAAGGTGACTCTTTAAATGATTTTGATAATATTTTTTATAAACATAATGCTTCTTATAAAATGAATAAATTATCAAAACCTGACATTTCGTTTTTTAAACATCAATTTCTTCCTGAAAAAACATATTATATTGATTTTGAAAAAATTTTAGATTTAAAAGGAAGAAAAAAAATTGTTGAGAAACATACATATAGTATATTTCATGCCTATAGTACATTTGTTGGTAGAGGATGTATCGGAACATGTTCATATTGTACTGCTGGTCAGTGGAGTAATATATATACAAAACAAGGTATAAAAATTGGTAAAAGAAGAAATCGTCCTCTTGATGATGTTATGAATGAATTAATAAAAATTAAAGACCAGGAATATACTTTTATCTTTTTCAGAGACTCATTTTTATGTGCAGATATAGAATATTTGAGATCATTTTTTACAAAGTATAGAGAAAATATTTGTATTCCATTTTGGGCACAATTAGTACCTCAACAAATGTTAAATCATCCTGATATACTTGAATTGGCTGTAGATGCAGGTTTTGTTGCAACTGCACTTGGCATACAATCTGGAAGTGATAGAGTTAATAAAGAAATTTTTAATCGTCATATAAAAAATGAAACAACTGTTGAATATGCAAAGCTTTTATCAAAATATGATATTATACAACGTTATGATTTTATTATTTTTAATCCTGCAGAAACAGAAAAAGATATTATTGACACATTTAAATTAATTCAGTCTTTACCTAAGAAACCTCCAAAATATAGAACAATGTTAAGTCTATCAAGACTATCACATTATCTTGGAGCTCCACTTTTTGATTGGATCGGTCAATATCCAGAGACGCAGGATGAAGATGAGTTAGAGTATAATTATTGTATAAGTTTATTGTATTTAATATGTTTTGTTATGCCTAATGATGAATTTAATAAATTATATTCAGATTTTAAAACAAAAAAAATGTCATCAAAAAAATTGTTATCACTTTATCAGTCTTATTTATCTGATAATAAAATAGAATTTATTTTTGGTACACATGATATTCCAGATACGATAACTACTCATCGATATAAAAGGATATTGGAAAAAAATAATTATAAAGACGTAATAATATGGGGCGAAAAAGATTATTATAATAAAATTAAACATATATTTGATAATTTAAATGTTAGTTATATTGAGGGTTTTTCTGAAGAAAATTATAAGGCCGATTTTTCAAATACTGTTTTTCAAAATTCTCCAATTTTTATTTGTGGTAATAATTCTTTTAAACAGAAAAGCAAATTATATTTAAGAAAAATAACTGCAACTCATAATATATATATATAAACATATATTATTATGAGTTTTTTTATAATAATATCATTTATGGGACATGAATATTATGGAACATGACATAAATAGATACAAAAAAATTTCATTTTATACCAATAAATATTGCAATATTTGTGATTCCGATTTGGAAGATCCTGTAATAAATTTACCTAGCTATCCATTAACTGGTATTTATTCAGATAGATTGCTTGATGAACCAGTTGGATTTATAGATCAAGCTTTTCATTATTGTCATCATTGTGGACATGGACAATTAGCAAATATAGTTGATCGAAATTTATTATTTAACAAAGATGTTTACTCTTACAAAACATCAAATAGTATGTCTGGAAAAAAATCTGCTGATTTTTTTATATCATTTATTAATAAAATTGCAAATAAGACTTCATATCAAACCATTGTTGAAATTGGTTGTAATAGTTTATATTTATTGAACTCATTAAAAAATAAAGCTAAACATTTAATTGGTATTGATCCAATATTAGCTGGGTCTGAAAAAGAAATGTCAGACGATAAGATTAATGTTATTGGTGATTTTTTTGAAAATGTAAATATTGATAAAAATATTGACATAATTATTTGTAATTACTAGCAGTTACTTATCATCTCTAAAAGAAAAAGAAATTTTTGGATATGGAGCTTCTTTTTTATTGCCCATACTAAGTTATTATATGGAAAATGATTTAACATGTCTTATTGGAATTATTGATGATGATAGAGAAAAACAGAATTGTTACTATATAAATTTAAAGGTTATTTATAATGCAGAAAAAACACTTGATATACGTATCACCTCATTTATACTGTTATGGAGAAACCCCTCGCCAAATTTTCAATATAAGAAATTTATATAACGAAAATGAATATAAAGTAACAATTATTACCTATCCTATGCATAAACGTCGGTTAAATAAAGCATTATATAATATTATTACGCGTGGTATAAATGTAATTCAGACTACAGATTCTGATCTTATATGGTTTTCGGCTAATCAACAAAATAATAATATTATAAATGAAAATGAACATTTATATGCAATATATAGTAATGTAGATTCAAGTCGCAGACTAAATGAGAAATTTTTACATAGTGAACCTGAATATCATTTTTCACTATCAGAGATTGATATTCAAATGGGTGATAAAATAAGAAAAGATTTTGGTATTCCTGATGATGCTAAAATAATAACAATACATATTCGTGAACAAGGCTGGTTTGGTAAAACAGATATAGGTACTAAAGCGACATTAAAAAACTATATCCCTGCTATTAATTATTTAATTGAAAAAGGATTTTATATTGTAAGATTAGGTGATACTTCAATGACAGAGTTAAATACTAATTCATCTAAAATAATTGATGCGCCATTTCATCCTTCATATAGAGATATAGTTGATCCATATTTTCTATCAAAAAGTACATTTTTTATAGGTACAGCATCCGGCCCTTCTGCTGTTTCAAATTGTTTTGGTATTCCAACACTATATACTAATTATTATTTATCTAATGGTTTTAATGTACTTTCTAATAATGATCTTTATATATTCCAAAAACATTATTCAAAACAACTAAAAAGATACCTAACATATGAAGAAATCCTTTTATCACCAAATCAACATTTCACAAATTCAGAATCTTGTGAAAATGCTGATTTAAAATTTATAGAAAATACAGAAGAAGAAATATTAAAAGCTGTTCAAGAAATGTATCTTAGGTTAAAGAATAGTTACCAAAAAGATGATGAAAGTAGAAAAATTATTAAACATATCCAAAAAATTGAATTAAAAGCAAGGACTGTATTTCCTGATCTTGCCTATCTACCTATGTATAATTTGATGAATTTTGGTAAAAACTATTTAAGTTTAGAATTTTTAAAATTAAATCCTGAGTTTGTTGGTCATATATTGCCAGAATCTTAGGTTGGTAAAGGAAAAAAATGTTGGCTGATGAAGAAATTATTTTATCTCGATCCAGATCACTTTTTCAAAATAATAGATTTGATGATGCAGAAAGAGACCTAATATCGCTAGTTAAAAAAGGTTGTAAAAATGAAGAAATCTACAACAATCTTGGTGTGATTTCATATTATAAAAAGAACATTGATAAAAGTATCTATTATTTTCTACAAGCATTGGAAATCAATTCTTTTTATAAAACAGCTATAATAAATTATTTTGAAATAATAAAATCTACTTCTAAATACGATAAGATTATACCTTTAATAAATCAATATATTAATCATTATCCAGATGATGAAGAATTAAAAAAAATTTCACAATATATATCAACTTTTTCTGAGAATACACAATCTATATCAGAATCAGAATACGACCCTGCTTTTAAAAATATTATAAACATCAAAAACGCAACAAATGAACAAAAACAACATATTTCTCGCATTAAAAGCTTAATGAATATAACTTCATTATCTGATCATCAAAATAATATGCCTCATAGAAATCTTATTATCGCAGGTATTGATGATGATATAACTATATGGTTTTTAAATATTTTGAATAATTTTCATAATTTGGTATGTATAAAAAATAAATTAGAAGATTTAAAATCTATTAGCGATATATTTATTAAAACCAGGGATGCTATTATAAATAAAAACAACGAACTATTATATGGAACTGAATACTATAATTTTAATAGTAAATTATTTGATGAAAATGTAATTGTTGCACTTAGAAATAATTTAGGAACTTTTCATATTAATCAACTAAAAGGAATTTCAAATGATATAGGAACACTTGCTAATGAAACAGGCTATAGAATAATAGCAATTATAAGAGATCCTGTACATGCTATAGCATCATGGAACAATAATGATTTATATGATAAGGAAGTTTTAGATAATATACAAGCTATTTCCCATTGGAATTGCTGTTCATGTAATTTTGAAAAAAAAATAGATAGATTGGCCATGAGATGGAACTTCTATGCTAAAATTTTTTGGACTTTAAAGCCAATAATAAAAGTTTATACATATGAGCAAATAATAGGATATTTTGAAAAAACTATAAGAGATATTAGTGATTACCTTACACTTCCAATACCTGAAATAAGACAAAGTCCTTTAAAATTAAATAATTACAATTCAGATAAAAACTTTTTGCAAGATATTATTACTTCTGTTCAAAAGTATTGTCCAGTTTCCATTAATTATGGTTATGGAGTTAATTCTATCCCTGCTTTATGGGATGAACCGCCGCAATGTATAACTCATGCACTAGTAATAAAATAAATTTATGCTTAAGGATTGATTTGAATAAAAAAATAGACTGATTATAATTGATTTAGGGGATACCATTAATATTAACAGCGGCCTCTTTTTCTGGATCTGTTTGGGAACGAGATTTTAAGATCTGGATATCATTAGCTCCCTAAATCAGTTATAATCAGAAAATAGATTTTACATTGATATCTTATCTATTTGACAAGAATTATAAAAAAAGAGGAGGCTTAATTGAAAAATATCCCTTTTGGTAAACCTATAATAACAGAAGAGGAAAAACAGGCTGTCTTAGATGTTTTAAATAATCCAATCTTAGTTCATGGACCGAAAATAAAAGAAT
>Ga0272440_1001547_pt1 | contig 18724 bp, 26 predicted proteins | sample SSMMMBAug17_FD_192440 | JGI IMG/M metagenome (GOLD analysis project Ga0272440, IMG submission 192440) | Marine sediment archaeal communities from Little Sippewissett salt marsh, Falmouth, MA, United States - SSM-MMB-Aug17 | ecosystem: Environmental > Aquatic > Marine > Wetlands > Sediment ...
TGAAACTTTTTACAAAAAAAGAAATTAAAGCAAAAAATCCGCGTTTATGGAGTATGCTTGAATACAATAAAAACCAACGAAATACCGAACTTTTCACAAAGGAAGAATTTTTAGAAAAAAATCCTAATGCGTTTGAAATGGTTTGTTACAATGAAAATCCACGAAACGAACTTTTTACAACAGCGGAATTTTTAGCAAAAAATCATGATAATTTTGACAAGATTAGGTGGAATAAAAATCCCCGAAACAAAAAAGTTTAAAAATTTTTAGAAAAAAAATGAATGAAATAATTCACTTCACAGTTCCGTTTAAAGATATTTTTTCAAAGGAAACTTTGGATAAAATCATCTGGAATATTGGTTGGGGAATTGGTTATGTTGCAGTTCCACGAGAACATCCACTTTTTGGAAAAAAATTGCTTGAAATTGATGGATTTAAAGAAGACATCGCTTTTTCCGGTTATTGGGAAGTTTTTGATTGCAAAACTTTGCCAAAAGAGATTTTACAAAATCCAAAAGATTATTGGGTTTTTGGATTTGACACTTTGAGAGACTATGATTTTAAATTTAGCAAAAAATTTGTTGAAGAAACGACAGAAGAACTTGTCAAAATTTTAAAATCTTTTAAATAAAAATGAACTTAAAAAACGCAATTATCGATAAAGTTTCCACGATGAAAGACGGAAGTCTAAAAATCACTCTCGTAACAAGGGAATTACACCCGCAAGAAATAGCAGAATTATTTTTCAATTTAAATAGCGAAGTTGTTAGTATTGATATTCCAGAAGAAACAGGAGATAATAAAACACCATCTCAAAGATTTAGAAATGTTTTATTTCGTCTTTGGGAACAATCACAAAAAGAGAAATTTAAAACTTTTACTTTGTATTACAACCATATTATGGAACAATTGATAGGGGTTTATAAAGATAAGTTAAGTTAATTTTTTAAAAAACTATGAAAAGAAAAATTAGTAAAAAGGATTTACAAGTAGTGGATAGAAAATATGGCGACCAAACTGCCTTTTCAATGAAAATAGAACTAAAAAATAGTAAATATTTTTTTGAATTTGATAGACACAGAGGTGAAGATAACTTTTTTCACAATTATTTACAAATGTTTAAAAAATTAGATAATGGAATGAAAAAACAATTTCCGATGAGTCTTGTAATGTTTTTAGAAAATTATGATGAAAATACTTGTATTAGCGGAATAGGAGAAATGGTTGATGAAGATGTAATACTTGAAAATTGTATTGATGAATATAATCGCTACATTTTAGGAATAGACTGTGATGGTATGAAAATAAATTAATTTAAAATTTTTAAAAATATTATGAAAAAAATACTTTTTACTATCGGCTTTATGTTTTGTTTCTTGCCAATAGCAAGTGCAAAGCCAACACAAACAGAAATTGACGGTACTGTGAAACTTATTACTTTAAGAAAACAGTTAAATATTTTTACTGGCGAGATGACTTATATGCAATACAAAGTTGGATCTGGAACAATAATTGAAAATTGGGGTTTAATTTTAACAAATTATCATGTCGTCGGTGATATTTATAAAAACAGTAATAATTTAATTATGATTTGTGTAAATGTTGGAATTGATAAAGCACCTGATTGTTCTTATGGTGGGATTACTGTAAAAGCAGATAAAGAAAAAGATTTAGCATTTGTTAGATTGGATGTAAAACTTAATGCAAATAATGAAATAATCAAATTAAAAAATAAAGATGATTTTTACATTCCTGCTAAAAAATTGAAAAATGATTTATCTGTTGGACTTGGTGATGATTTTTATACTCTTGGCTTCCCATCCTATGGCGGAGAAAATTTAACGCTCACAAAGGGGATTATGAGTGGTTATGATGATGGTTTTATTAAAACCGATGCAAAAGTAAATCCGGGAAATTCGGGAGGAGGTGCTTATAATCAGAATAATGAATTTGTTGGAGTAGTTAGTGCCGTTTCTGGCGGTGACGGAAATATTGGTTTAATTATTCCTATTAAAACTGTGATTGAGTTTTTAAGTAAATTTTAGAAATAAATTATTTGTTAATTTGACTTGCAATAAATTTAATATCTTCTTCGTTTAAATCTCCTGCATTAAGAGCGTCCATTAAAAACGCTCTTTTCTTTTCTCTGGTTGCGGAAATAAATTTTTGATTTTTAACAATGTCTTGTGCAAGTTGTGATGCTTTTAAATCAATTGATTTTTTTTCTTTCTCAATATCCTTCCCTTGTAATTGCTAAACTTTTTCTTGATGACTTTTAAATTGAGCAGTTGCTTTTTTTGGAGAACCATCTTTATTTTTTAATCCAAGTTTTTCGCCCATTTCATACGGGTCTTTTATATCAGTATTTTTTTCAGTAAATTCCCATTTTTCAATTTGTTTTTTTTGTAAATCAGAAAGTTGCAAACCTTTTTTATCAGCATCAGAAAGATTTTTAAATTTTTGATAATTTTCAAATTCATCATATCCACCAGTAATATCTTGCTCTTCTCGTATTGTTTGTTTTAAATCTCTTTTTTCAAAATATTCTTGCGCTTGGTCAGTTGCATATTTGCCGAATAAAAGTGCTTTAATTTGATTTGCTAAATCATCAATTTTAATATTTTTATCACCTCCTTTAATAGCATCAATCGCTTTCGATGTTTTTATAATTTGATTTTCTCCGTATGGCAAAGCAAGTGCTGGTATCCATTTATCGGCTAAATCTTTTATTGCTTTATTTTTTTCATATCCATTGCCAAATAACTATTTCATAACAACTTTTCCAACTTCGGCAGTAGGAGGTAAAGTGTCATATTTAGCACTCTAAAAATAAGGAATGTAGGAAGTTAAAGAGTCTTTTGCTTTTTCTGCGATTCTTCCAATATTTGATTCACCTTTTAACCCTTTATTTATTTCATCGGCTACTTGTTTTACTTCGTAAGGTTGTCGTCCGAATATTTTTTCACTGATCTAATCGACTAAATAAGCAGCAATTAAAAATTTTGTAAATTGTTTAAATAAATTTTTTGATGTTTTACCTTCTTTTTCGCCAAATTTAAAAGATTTCCCAAAATCTTTTCTTAACATTTCCCATTGATTCATCGAATAAGTTCCGAATTGTCCAATTAATTTACCTCCGAATGTATTAAGAAATGGCGGGATTGCTTCTTTAAAATAATTTGCTTGTGTTTTACCTGTCATCATTTCCGCTCTTTCTTTTGCTTTTTCTGGACTTAATCCATCTTTAATCCCTTGCGTATAAAATGCTTCAAATGTAGCACCAGTTGTAAATTGGTCTGCTGTTTCCATTATCCCGCGCAATAAATTTCTGCCAAAGTTTATCGCTTGCCTCGTGCGAACTGCTGGCGTTCTTGCTTTATCGTATTTTGCAATATTTAATAAAAGCGAATCGATTAAACTATTCCCAAAACCAATATCAGTTTCTAAACTTCTTAATGCTTTTGTTCTCTAATCTTTATACATTCCAACATTATCATTAAGATAACTTCCAATTCTTTTTGCAACCCCAACCATTGTATTTTTTAATCCTGCTTGTGCTATTACTTGCGGGAATGATGTTAATTGCATCGCAGTTGTCGCCATATTGCCAAGTATTGTATTTGCTCCAAGTGTATTTCTAATTGCACTTAAAATGCGACGAGTTTCAGGAGTAAATCCTGACTTAGGAGTATATCCTGCGACTTGTTCAGTATTCCACAAACGAAACATTTTTTTTGCATTTGTTGGCAATGCGTCTTTATATGCTTTGTTTTTAGCAACATTTTCGGCTTGGTAAATAAATCTTAATGCGTTTGGAGTGTATGCCGCTAACTATCTTAAAATTGACGGGTTTGAATCTTCTTCTTTTAACCTTTGTTTAACAAATTTAGCAATAGGACTTTTAGCGTCAATATAAAGTTCAACACCACTCTACCCTTCAATTTGTCTTTTAGCAGAATTAAAAGCACGAGCATTATCCCAATTTGGATGCTCATCAAGTAATTTTGATTTTAATTCACTAATTCTTTTTTTTGTAGTTAATTCTTCAATACTTCCAAATATTTCACCTAAAATATTTAATTCATTTAAGTGAGTTATGTAATCTTTTCTTTTTTGAATTGGCTCTAAGCCAAGTTTTTCTCTTTTTTCGTTTAATCTTTCAAGAAATTCATCGTATTTATCTCTTGCGTATTCTGCAAGTTTTTTTGATTTTTCGCTTACATCAGTAATTTTCTTCTGTGCGTATAAAGAAGCGTTAATATCTTCATTACTCCCTTCTAAAACTTTAAACTACTCAATTTCATTTTTAATTTTATTTCCCTCAATCGTCATTTTCTCAGCACTTTCATAAACTGGCTTTACCATTTCATTATAAACTCTGCCACCAATACCACCATCGAGAAATTCAGCCGCCCTTTCCGCTGTTAAAGTTTTGTGCCTTTCAAAAAAAATTGGCTTCCTAATATCTCTATCTTGTAAATTTTGTTCAGCATAATTAAAAAAATCTTTTCCTTCTTTGCTTTGCTTTATTTTTCTTGTAATTAACTTTTCAACTTCGTCAAAAGGAATATCTTGCATATTAGATTCAACTGCTTTTAATTTCCCATCTTGTGTTTTTAATTCTTGATAAATTGGCTTAACTTCACCTAATTCACGAACTGGTTGAAATTCTTTTGTCTCAGTAAATGCATCAGGCATTACAAATTTTTTTTCAATTGATTTTTTAACATACGGTTCTAAATCTTCTTCAACTTTTACTGTCTCTGTTTTTGGAGTTTTTTTGTTTGCAACTGTTTTTTGAGAAACTTTTTTAGTTCTTTTAGAAATATTACCTCTTAAATTTGGCTTAACATATTTTTCCCATAATGCATCAGGGTCTGGATGACCTTCACCAAAATTCTAAATTGTTTTTACTAATTCTTCAAACGCTTGCGTTCTATTGCCTATAAATTTTCTTAATCTATCTCTTAAACTATCTAAATCACTATTTTCAATGTATTCAAGTGCTTTTTGATAAGATGCGCCTTTTGCATCGCCAATTGTAATACCTTTATCCCCAAGTGCTTTTTTTAATGCAAAAATTCCTTTCCCTCTTAGTTGCGTAGCAACTGCTTCACCAAGTAATCTTTGCGTATTGACATCATTTTCAATATCTCCTGTTGTTTCATTTCTTAATTCTCTAATAATTCCTGCTTGTTCTTTATTATATTCAATCATATAATCAAATGCTTCGTATGCTTCACTCTCAGTTTCAATTTCAGGGAAGTTCCTTTTAGCCTCATCAATAATTAAACTTTTTAATCTTAGAACATCATTATCTCTAAAATATTCTTTTGCTTTTTCAATTACATGTTTCCTATAATTTGGGTCATTTCCATTTAATTCAAATTCTTTCTAAACATCTTTTATCTACAAACCTAAACCAGCCTCGCCTGTTTTTACCTTTTCAATTGATTTGTTAAATTCATCAACTACAAATTGAGCAATTGATTTTCCACCTACTTTTTCCTTAAATCCTTTTCGAACTATTTCTCCAATATTCGCTCCGCCTGCTTGTGCTTGCGAGATTTTTTCTTTTAAAATATTTACAACTTCCGGTCGAGCATTTCCTTTGTTGCCTGTTGTAATTTCTCGAACTGCATCGAAAGCCTCTGCTGGTTTTACTTCGATTTTTTTTTCTCCAACTTTAATACCTCCAACTTTTTTTACTCCTTCTTTTACTAAAAGAAATGCAGCGACATCTGCTAAAACATTAAAGGTATCGTCAAAATCTTGTTCTCGAACTCCTAAATTTTGATTTGCGAATTTTTTTATTTTTTCGTATTGGAAAAAAGGAGTTTTTTTGACAAATTCTTTTCCTTTTTCTAACCCTCCAAATACAGTTTCAACAACTGGTTCAACGGCTGGTTGCGATGCTATTGCATTAAAAATCACACCGCCATAAGTGCCACCAACAGCACCAAAAACAAAATCTGCAATTGCTTTTACTGGGCGATTTTCTTTTATCGCAGAAAGACTTTCGCCAAACATTGTTGCAGGAGTTCCAATTACTCCTCCAATACCTTTTGCAATTGTTTTAAAAACAAATTTCCCCGGAGCGGATATTGGACTTTCTTCAATTTCTTGTGCAATTTTTTCAGCGTATTGCGGGGCTTTTTCTCCTAACTAAAATAAACCTTTTTCTAAATTTTCAATCACCGCCGCTTCACCATAAACAGCAGGTTTTGAAATTGTCATTTTTAAAGGGTCGACTTTGTCTTCGTAGTATTTTTCACGGAATTTTTCTGCTTCTTGAAGTGTGTCAAATTGAACTGGTTTTCCTTCCTCCGCGTCTTGTTTTTTTTTTAATAATTCGGCATTTTTTTTGGCTTGTTCCCAGTCAGTAGTCTCAGCAAATGTTTTTAATTTGCCTAAAATACTTGACCCTGTTTGCGCAAGGTTTTTTGTTATATTTTGCTAAAAATTTTTTAATGCGTCTAAAATCATAATTAAAATCCATATTTATTTAAAATCTACTCTGCATTGCTTGTTTTAACTGTGTCAGAAATTGTTTTTTCGGTATTGGCTGGTTTAGCAAAACTTTCAACAACATCATTGAAAATTTTTTTAATTCCGTCAAATAGCGAAACTTTTTCTTGATTTCCGACAATTTGATTTTGAGATTTTTTCATTTCGAGGTATTTCATAAATGCCTCGTTTCTTTGTGAAGGTGTAAAAGCATTTCCGTATCGAGCGATAAAGGTTTGTAAATCGGTAATATCTTCTTTGTCTTTTTTAATTATTTCCCCTAAAACTCCAATATCTGAACTTGATAGTTTACTTTTTACGGTTGAACTTTTACTTGAACCTGATTTTGTAGTTGTAGTTTTTGTTGGTTGTATTTTTTGAATTTCATCTTCCTGTATCTACTCTGCTGCTGCTTCGAGTTTTGTTTTTTGTTCGGTTGTTAAAATATCGCCATAAATTGAAGTGAAAGCATCAACCTATTCGGGCGTTAAAACATCGATATTGCTTAAAAAGTTTTTAAAAATAAATTCTTTTTCTTTTAATGTTTGTGAATTAAAAAATTCATCCGGAATGGTAATTCCTGTTTCTTTGGAAAGTTCTAATAAAATTCCTTTTGAAGCGTCTGCGCCGTATTTATCTACAATATCTAAGCCAACTCCAAATTTAGCAAGGTTATCTTTTAAATTATCTTGATACGCTTCTGATTGCATTTTTTGTTGCGCTCTTTGGTCAGCGTTTATTTTTAATTGTTGATTTTGTAAATCCATTGATAAATTTATTGTATCTTTCCAATTCTCAAACTTCGCTTGTTGTTCTTGCGAGTGTTCAGAAAGACGATTGTTAATGTATTGCGAAACTTGCGCTTGTTGTTGTGCGTCGAGTTGGAGCATAATATTTTCTTTGTTATTTACCAATTCGTCGAGACGAAGTTGTTGTGAATTTTCTAAATCTCTTAAAAATTCTGCGCCTTTAATTGCTACGCCTGATGCAATCCCAGCGTTTGAAATCATCCCGACGCGGCCTCCTGTTCGAGCATTAAATAATTGTTCTTCGCGACGGACTTTTTCTTGCGCTTCTTCCATTTCGCGACGATTTTGTTCTTCAATTTGTTTCTTTTGTAAATCGTAATCTTTTTCTAATTGTGTTCTTTTATCTTTTAATAATTCAGCCTCTTCGGTTTTAAAAAATTCTTGTCGAAGTTCTTCTTTTGTTGGTGCTTCGGTAAATTTCGGTGCTTCGAGTTCAGCCATTCGAGACTCTTCTCGTGCGCCCTCTTGTGCCATTGTTGCGCCAATTTCAAAACCTGAGGCGAGTTCATCTGCAATTGATTTTCTCTTAGATTCAGATTCCTAAAATGCCGCTTCCCAATTAATTTCGCCAGTTTCTTCGTCTCTAAATCTATTTAAGTCAACCTGTTCGCCAATTTTTGACCGAATATTTTCTCCGCCTCCACTAATTGAAGTGTCATTTGTTGCTGGAAAAGTTGCTTGCATCATTCTTTGTTGTGGTTCGGAAAATGGTTTTTGTTGAACAGTTCCAGCGTATCTTTGTGCTGCTGTTTCGTTTGAAAACCATCTTTCTGCTCCTGCTTCATCTTTAACAGCAAAGCCTTTTTGACCTGTTAATTCTTTTTGATAAACAGGCGAAGCAGGAGCAGATACTTTTTTTGGAGCGCGATATGCACTCTCAGGAATACCCTGTGCTTTTGCCATTGCGTCTTGACTGATAACTGAGTTATCTTTTCGTGTTTGAGCAAGGACATCATCGAAAGTGATATCTACTTTTTTGCCATATTTATTTGTAATTTGCGTGCCTTTTTGTGCTTCAAATCTTTTTTGAGCCTCGGCATTTTGCAACTACGCTCGTAGTTTTGCTTGTTCTTTTCTCCGACGAAGTGCTTCTAATTTTGTTTCTGCCATTTTTTTAAAAATTATTTTTTCCTCTTGTGAGGTTTTAATCCAGTCTATTTTACATAAATTCCGTATGCTGAACTTTTTTTAGTTTGACCTTTACGAGGTTTTACTTTTTTAGAAACTTTGCTGACGCAAGACATTAGTTTTTTAGGCATTTTTTTTTAGAAAAATTAAAGTCCTACTTCCCATCTTATGTCAATATAAATAAGATCGCTGCTGGAAAAATTTAATTGAATTTGAGTACTTGTCAAAGTTACAGTTGCCTATACAACTGAATTACTTGGTCCGGGTGATACATAAGGAATATAAATTATTTTTGAAGTCTAATTACCAGTTAATCTTTTATAACCACTAACATTATTCTGTCCAAAATAGACACAAGAATAATTAGATCCAAATTTCTATCCATCACTAAACCACTAAGATTCAAAATCATCATCTAATGGTACATTACCACCGTTACTGCTACTAATTGTAGCCTTTATCCTAACCCAATTAGGGGTTGTCCCTAAATTATGATTTATGTTCTCTGTGCTTGTCCCTCCTGATACATTTATTCCTTGCGCGCCACAGTTTATTGTAGTTGTTATTTCCCCCCACTTAACACCACTAGCCTCACTACTATCTGCAACTGGAACTTGTCCGTCGCTTCCAACTCCTAACGCTGTTTTTGTTCCGCTTCCTGTCCCAACAAGCAAATCTCCTTTTGCTGTGAATGCAGAGTCACTTAAAGCATCAACAAATCCACTTGCTAATTGTCCGCTTGCATTTAAAACTGGAATTTTGTTTTCATCTCCTGCTCCTGAACTTGTCTTAACTGTATTTTTACTTTGTAAAACTAATTTAGCACCACTTCCGCCTGTTTCGGTTTGCGCTCCTTGTTCGGCAACAGTTGCAAGTTCAATTTTTCCTGCTGCTGTTTCGGTTGCATTTACGGTTGTTCCGCTGGCTGCACTTGTCCAAGCGCCGCCAATATAAATTCTCTCAACTCCTTCTGCGGTTGCGTAAAATCTATTACCATTTTGCGGGCTTGTGATTGCTGCTTCTCCTGTTGCAATATCTGCGTATTCTGGACAACTTTGTGCTACTCCTGCGTTTGTGTCCCAAGTTGGAGTTTCATTAAATTTTTTAGCCGAGCCAATATTTCCTAAAAGTGCGTCAACAATCATATTGTGCATTTGTGGGGAATACGCAATTTCAATGATTGAGTCTTTTGGTATTGCCCCTGCTGAAGCTGGATTTCCTGCTGTGTAGTCTCGTGCGTCAGAAGTTCCTCGAACAACTGTTGCGGTTACTTTATCAGCTGCAACTGCTGTCACTTCCATTTGTTCAGAGTAAAACTTACTGTCACCACTGATATATTTTACTGAAATTTGGAAAGGTGTTGCCAATACTGCGTCATCTTCATCTACAAATCCTGGTGAAGTTGCTACCAAAGTTGTAGCAGTTGCTGTCATTGGTGTTGCTACTTTTACAATTGGTTTTGATAAATTCCCAAGCTTTGCTGATGTCAATGCGACTAAATCTGTTGGATTTGCCATTTTTTTAAAAAAAAATTAAGAAGGTTTCGAAGTTAAAATATTATTTAATTTGACTCGTCTTTTTTCAGAAGTTTCGATTTCAACTGAATGAATCTCGTGTTCAACATCATAAGACGAGGTTATTTCCATTTGATATCCTAATACATTTTTAATTGGTTTGCGACCTTTATGAACAAAATCTGGTGAAACAAAAATTTCTTCAAAATAAATACCTTTACCGAATGAGGTTACCCCGTAGCCGAAAGGATCAGATTTTTCAGTTCCAGCCCACCAGTAAGTCTTTGCGTCTTCGGTAATGTTGTTATTTTTATCCCAAGTGTGAAAGTCGATTTTTAACAAACTACTTGGCTACAAGTCTCCTTGTAACCAAAAGTGATTGATGTCATTTAAACTTGCTGGATCGCCGTTGTCTTCCCGACGAAATAAAATTCTTCCTTCAATTACATTCCCGTCGTCAGTAAAGCCATCAAGTAATTTGTAAATACTTCCGTCGCGGCTACTCACGCCATAAATTTCGTTTTTATTCCCTGTGGCAATTCGACAAGCGCGTCGAATGTTCCACCCTGTAATTTCAGTCCAAATTTTTAGTGATAAATCATAAACTAAAACAAAATCGTTGTAGTCGTTGTCTTTTTTGCAAAATACATAAATTCGAGTTTTCCCGTCCCATTGCAAATCAGAGTCGGTGAAATCAATATCTTCCATCAAATCTTCCCCGAGAATATTTGAAATTTCTGCTTCAATTTTATTGCCACTTGGGAAAGTTGCGTGATAAATTCCGTTTTCGTTTGTGTAAAAAACTCCGTAAGGCGTAGAAATTGCGTTAAATCCTCCGAAATTAAACTCTTGGTGAGTATTTACCTGTATTTGTTTTAAATCAGCGTTACCGACATTTATGACCTCTAAACGAAAAGCAGCGGTCGCATCGTTGTAAAATGCAACAACTAAATCTTTGTGCGCGACTAATTGATTTAATTGTCCGCCACCTCTAAAAAGGTTTGTATTTGCACCTGCTGGATCTGGTGGAATTGCAACAGTCCAAGTTTGAAAAGGTATTTTTGTTGGGTCGGTATCTGCTTGCGCCCAGTAAATTTGACTGTTTGAATTTGTGTTGTTTCCTGTCATCAGGAAAGAACCATTGTAAGTATTGTAAAGGCACATTTTCTTTGCTGGAACGGAATTTGTTAATTCAAACCAATATGTTTGTGCACCTGTTGCCGTTCCTGTCCCACCTTTATCGCCGGAAATATTTTCTGCTTGAAATGTTCCGGTTGAAGTCGATAAAACCAATTTATTATCTCCTGATAAAATACTCGAAACCACTCCTGTTGCCCCCGAAGTTGCACCGGTTATAGTTTCCCCAGCACTAAAAGTGCCAGTATATCCTAAAAATCCACCAGCAGAAGTGCTGCCAATTTTATCAGTCCCATCGCAAGCGAAAAATAAATCATCTACTTTAACTCCTGAAACATCATCTCTTGAAGTAAAAGTTTTTACCACCAATGAAGTATCGGTTGATAATTTGTAAATTGCCAATTTTGAATTTGTTCCGTCATCGTAAGCATAAAGCAAATGGTCATCGTTTAACTACTCAATCATCGAAGGCGTAATTGTCCCTGCTACTTCCTCCTTTTTAGTGAGTCCAGCACGAGTTTTAATTCTTCCATCACCAGTAATGAAATAATTTCTAATATTTGCGGCTTGATTTGGGTTTAATCGAGTTGATAAATCACGCTTGTTTTCACCTCCGGTTGGACCGTAGTTTAACGCGGTTTTACCTCTTGCCGTTCGTGGTAATTCAGGATTAAACATAAAATGTATTTTTGAAAATAACAGGCTTCTTACTTGGAGAGTATTCACGCATTACAATATTCTCAGCCTCAGCAGCAAAGTTTCTTCGAACTGTTGCAACGTCGTAGTCTTCATTTCTGATATTGTAAAGGTATGAAAACCAATCACAGTAAAATTTATTATAACGTTCAGGAAGTATTAATTCATCAGTATCAGCATCATAAAGAGCTCTTACTGGTAAATATCTTAACTTTGTTGTATAATTATCATTTGGCTCCTTTGTTGTAAATACAATATTCTATCCATCAAAATAAAATCCTGTATCCAATGATCCGAACTCTGTTTCCTAATATTCTTTAACTACTTCGCCATTATCATCTACGCCATAAACACCACATCGGACGTTATTTATATTGTCAAAATCTGAAGGTAAGGCATATGTATTAGTTCCAGTTAATATCTACAAAGTTTCTTCACTTATAAACTTTTCAGGATAAACCTTTCGAATCTTCTCATAAATTGTTTGATCAATTTCATTAAGATAAAGATAAACAATAGCGTCAGATGGTAAATCAGCATCTTCATACTCTTCCCAAAGAACTTTGAATTCTTCTATTGAAATATTTCCAGTACTTTGCTTTGGAGTTGTAGACCAATAGTCTACATAAATCTAACTTGTAGGAGCGTCAGCTAATGTTAATGATTGCCCACTTGCAGATGCTCCAAAATATATAGCACCATCAACAAAAACATCATCAAGTTTTTCTACGCTCTCCTATAAAGTAAAACTTTTATTTACTCCATCTATTGAACCCGTTGGAATTTCTTTTGATATAAAAGCCATATTAGAATGTTAAATTTATTTTTTGAAAATAGATAAATCCATCATTTCCTATCAAAGCTGCAGCACCAAGGTCTACATTGAATGCTTCTCCGTTATAATTTAAGAATATTGAGTTATCACCATTCCCTGCTCCAGAGTAACCTATTTTTCTTGTTTGAGTACCAGCAGGTAGTGCATATTCAACAAAAGTTTCTTCATTTGTGTCAAAAATATAACACTGAGAACTTGAAAAGAATGCTGCTGTTTCAGGAGCTGGCTAATTTGGCAATGTTAATGTCTAATCACTTGTTAATGTAGTTCCAGATATCTAAGCATAACGATATTTATCATCAGTCTAATTACCAGCGTCACTCTAAAATATTAAATTCGTTCCATCCTAAAACATCTTTAGCTATGCGTTAGGATTTGATATAAACTATTCAGTCATCTAAGCAACAGTCCCAGTTACATCATTTAAAGCAGGATCAACAAGCTATAAAGTAGTTAAGTCAACTCTATATACATCGTTATTATTAGATGAATCTCGCGCTAAAACATACAAATAATTTCCAATCTTAACACATTCTCCAATAGTACTAACTGATCCAAATCCACTCATATCAATTCTAACTGACTGACCAAGTGTTCCAAAGCTCATGTGAACAAATTCGTCTTCTTTCTAACAAAGAAAATTTCCATCATCTGTGTAAGTAAGATTGAAAGTTAAAGTTGATAATCCTGCATATTTAGTTGGAACATATCTACCGTTTCGTATTAATACGTCAGAATAAGTTTTAGTTGCTTTTTGACTCGCTACTTTCTAATCACTGTTTGCTTCAAGAGTTCCATCTGTATCTAAGTAAGATAAAGGCATTTGTTGAGTATCATCAACATTGCTTAACCCAACGTCTGATTTAGTAGTTCCCTATCTAATGCTAGCGACAGTTGTTGTTGCTGCATCTGATAATCCTAAATTAGTTCTCTATGCTCCTGCGTCATCAAAACTATTATTACACTGACGAGAATCAGTGTTTCGTGAGTCATCATTAGTAACAAACTTATTTGACGTGCTTGGAGTTCCACTTGTACCTGCAGTAGCATCATTTTGGTCAGAAGTTAAATGATAGTATTCATTAGTAGTTCCACCTTGCAAAGAGGATAAATCATTATGATTAGTTGAACCTCCGCTAACAGCGTTTTGAACAAATGCAGTTGTTGCAATTTGAGTACTATCATCACCACCAGTAGCTGTAGGAGCAGATGGCGTCCCAGTAAAACTTGGGCTATCCAAGTCAGCTTTTTCTGAAAGCTGTGTTGTTGTATCAGTTGGGAGGTTATCAATCTTCTCTCCATCTGTAAGCCGAGAATTTGCAATTGTTCTTAATGTCATTTTTGGTATTTATCAATAATCATTAAAAGTTTATAAAGTGGAATTTCACCTACTTTTTCAGTTGGATGAGTTTTAATGCCTTTTGCTTTCATTTTATCTACTGTTGGTTGTGCCCAGTCTGGTATTTTACAAAGTGCTTCCCCGTTGTCCTGAAAGTGCGCTTTTTCTGCTGGCTAAAGATTATAAAGTTCGCATTGTTTGCCGAGTTCGATGAGTCTTTCCCAGTCGCCGCTCCAAGTGTAGTTTCCGTTTTTATCTAAAAATACCATATCGACTGCTTCGCGTTTTTTGTGGCGAGAGTTTTTTGTCCAAGTTCTAATTTTCCCCGGTCGAGTTCGCCCTTGTTCGTAGAGATAATTTTGTCGTTCTTGTGAGCGATAAGTTTCAAAAACTTTTACACGCAGCCCGTTTTCTCGTGCTAATTGCAAAAGTTTTTCTACTTTTTCCTTCATTGAAGGTTTTAGCTCGTTAATATCATTTATTCTATTCATACATTTTTTCAATTTTTATTAAACTATAGACTGAAAGTGCTAAAACATGAAATTCCCAATAAGTCCAAGCCCAATATTCTATTGTTTGAGGGTTATAATCAGGCGTGTAGTCCAGCCCAGCTGATTGCCAAAAAATGCTCATAATTAGGTAAAGTAGATTTATCCACCCAACGTTTGCTGAAATTATTTTGTGTAAACAACTGACATCTTTTTGAAACAATAATTTAACTGAATGCACCATTGCAGTTAAATTTGCAAAAACGCCAATTAGGAAAATATTAAAAGAAATCATGCTAAACGATTATTTGGAGATTTTTTGCGGTGGAAAGTCCGCAAAGGTTTTTGTGTTTTTATCTTTGTTTTTTTTGTTTTCGGTAGAGTGATTTTGTGCCTTTTTAGTTTAATTTTGATTTGCTTAACTTTATCCTCTGCTGATTTCAGCAAATTTTGCAAAGAAGACTAATTTTTCTTAATTTTAGTCGTGTTCTTTTTTATCAAAGTTCGATTTGATTTCGGAGTTATCTGATACTTTTTTTGCCGAATTGTAATTTTCTTTTTCATTCAATAATAGAATTTTCAAATTTAACTTGTATTTTCCCAACATTTAACGCGATTGATTGTATTTCTTTTCTAATTTGTCTAATTTCTTGCCCAAGTTCTGATTTAACATCTTTTATTTCTTGTTTGATTTCTGACTGAAATTGCGTTGAATTTATTCGATAATCGTTGATTTTATCCTCCACTTTCTAATTCATATAGTTTAGAGCGATAAATATTGCTGGGATTATCACACTAAACCCGCCGCCGATTATTTTAAAAAAAGTTGACCTTTTCATAAAATTACCCTGTTTTTCTTTTAAATCATTTACATTTGCATACAAGTCTCTTTGCATCATCTAAAAATTATTGGTTAAAACTTCAACATTTTTAACGACCTATTCATATTTTTGCCTACACATTTCAGTTGAAATACAATTTTGCATTTTTTAAAATTATTTCTATAAAATTTGGGAAATTTTTTCACGCGATTTTGAAATAAATTTTTTCATCGCAGTTCTTAAAGTTGCCTAACAAAGTGCAACGACTGCGGAAAGTTGTAAATTTCCAGTTTGCGCCAAAGTCCCTAAACCAAAGAAAACATCGAACAAAACTTCATTTAATACTTCTGTTCCGAAAGTCAATGCCCAAGATTTTAATTCGTGGAATTTATCCTTTTTTTTTTGGTTCATTTTTTAAAATTAAAATGGTAATTTTTCAACATCCGCCTTAATGGCGTTTAATTTAACAATTTTTTTGTTAATAGAATCTTGATTTGCATTTGGTCTCGACTTCATCTGTTCGAGCTGACTAATCTTGTGCTTGATTTGGTCTAATCTTTTTTTCTTATTCATTTTTTTAAAATTAAATTATTAAAATTTATTTACAATACAACTCTTAGTCTCCCCTGAAACGTTTTTAATTGTCCAAGTTCTTGAGCCGATGTTAAAGCCGCTTGCGGTTGCTGTGAAACTTCCAGTTGCTACGCCATCTGTGAAAGTTGCCACTCTTGTTTCTACTCCGTCGTAATTAAATACCAAAGATGAAGTTTGAGGATTTGAACTTGCACTTGTTGTTTTTAAGGAAACTGCAATGTCAATGTCATCTGCTACTGTCCAAGCATCGTTCCAAATTGCGTCCGTGATTGCGTTAAATTGTGTTCCTGTTTGTTGGTTGGCTGTTACGGTTACGGCTTGCGAGATTGCTGCGTTTTGTTCATTTACAGTTGCGACCGTCCAAGTCTCCGCTCCGCTTGCTCCTGTGTTGTAGCACCAAACGCCCTCCGTTTCTCCTGTTATTGCATTACTGTTTGAGGCGATATTTCTCCAAGCTGTATCAGAAGTATCGTAAATTTGGAAAGTTGCTTTATCGTCAAATGAAACTGAATAAAAAGCACTTTGACTATTCGTTGTTTCGGTTACTGTTCCTGAATTTAAATCATCCCAAGCAGTAGTGTTAAATTGTCCTGTTGTGCTTGTTACTGCTGTATAAGTTTGATTTGCGGGCACAATAACACTCCCCACTCTACCTAAAATTTCTAATTCATTCATTCGACTAGATGGATCGCTCCCAAAATAACCATTTATAAATATTCTTATTTGCGTTACTTCAACTTCTGGGAAACTTACTGTTGCCCAACCATAATTTCCATCATTTGTATATTCTGCTTCATCAGTATTATAAAAATCTGTAAAATCTTCTACGCCAGTTATTGGTATTTTAACAAAACCATTTCCGTCTCCAAAGTCACCTTCAACTTTAAAATATTTTATTGTTCCGCTTGAGGGGCGATTATAAAATCTTATTTTTTGTACTTTTGTATTTACTCCAAAATTTGCTCCAAAATATTTTCCAGTACCTCTAAAAACTGCTCCGCTTTGACTAGAGCCAATAGTTCCGTCAAAAAATTGAGCAATAATGGAAGGAGTACCAGGATAAGCTTCATCACGACCATTATAAAATCCGTTTGAAGCATTCCCTTTATTTTCTAAAGTATCAGTAATAGTACTAATTCCGGCTAAAGAAATTTTATCATCAACCATATTTGCCCCTCGTATCCAGTCAACATCATAATTACCTGTTGCTAAGGTTGCAGCAGTTCCGTCGTTTAATGAAAAAGCCACTTCATCAGTTGCTTCTCCGTCGTCGGTGATTGTGTTGATTGTGTAGGTTTTGGTGGTGTCGCCGTTGAGTTGGAAGTTTACATTTTCAATTACACGAGGTTCGGTGTTGCCTGAGCCGAGGGTGATTGGGGTTACTGTTGAATATGGTTCTGTTGGCTTTCCAACAACTGAAAAATCAATTGCTTCGCCTTTTTGGATTCGGAAGTTGGCGAAAGAGCCATCAAGGTTAACTGGTCCTACATTGCTTTTCCCAATTGTTAGTGGTGCTCCTGAATCTAAAAATTCTGTTGATATCCCAATCTCAGCTACAACAGGAGCTCCGCCATTTAGATAAAATTTCATATCTTTGCCATCACGTACAATTGCAACATGTTGCCAAGAGCCAAATGAAACTGCACCAAAAGTAGCACCATTAAGTATATTCCAACTATCACCAGCATAAAAATTCCATTGATCTGATGCTGTAGATATTGCAAATCCTTCAGCAGTTGAGGCGTCTCTCAAAGCAAGTACTTCATAATTATTTCCTGCAGTAGCTGGTTTCACCCAAAAATCAATCGTAAAATTTTCTGTACCAAAAACAAAATCATCTGAATTATCAATACTCAAATAAGCATTAGTTCCATTAAAATTCATTACTTGATCAATACTTGTTCCTGTAACTGTTTCGGTGGTTGCTGTTACGTTGCCACCAACATTGGTAATTGTGTGAGGGGAGTCTGCTCCATTGTAAGAATAATCAACGAAATCATTATCGTTCAAAGCCAAAACAGTGGAGTCGTTGATTCCACCTAAACTACCCAAAAAATGCCCACTTGTATTTGCAGTATCAACTACAAATTGTGTAATAGTTCCTTTTGCATCTTCAAAGTCCCATTTAGCTACGTCTGCGTCTGAAATAATGTCTGTTGTGTCGGCGTTAGCTAAAAGGACTTTTTCCTCTACTGTTACTGTTTTTGCTGTTACTGTTTCTGTTCCGTTGTTTGGAATATCTTCAAGGATTTCTTGTGTTACTCCACTTCCACCACTTGCAGTAGATGAAATTTCCACTTCATCGTTTGCAGTTGCTGTTACGGTAATGTCTGTTCCTGCTTTGATTTTCTTAAATTCTAAATCTACGCCTGTTTTTTGATTAAAAACTCCGACTCCACTTGTGCCTACATTTGAGGCGGTGTTTGTTTCTCCACTTCCTCCTGCGCCAATTTCAGCTTCCGTTCCTGCGGAGTCTTTGGTGTAAATCTTTGTGGTCCCGCCATCATCTTTGGCGTAAAGTTTAATCCCATTTGCTGGAGGATTTGCAATAGTTGTTTGTTCGGAGATTTCAATTGCCCCGTCTTCTATTTTTAATCCTTTCTTGATTTTAAATTCGTTGCTCATTTTATTAAATTAAATTTTAAAATTTTCACTATCCAATTTTTAAATTTGAATGCGTTTTACTTTCACGCTCCAATCATCGCTTAATGTTGTTGCTTGGAGTCTTACTTGGTCTGCGTTAATATCAACGGCAAAAGTTAAATCACTTGTATCTCCAATATCGTTTGTTGTTTGTTCGTTATATTCAACTGTGTCGCCAGTTGCTTCCCAAACGCCCATAATAATACCTGTGCG
>Ga0272440_1001548_pt1 | contig 18713 bp, 9 predicted proteins | sample SSMMMBAug17_FD_192440 | JGI IMG/M metagenome (GOLD analysis project Ga0272440, IMG submission 192440) | Marine sediment archaeal communities from Little Sippewissett salt marsh, Falmouth, MA, United States - SSM-MMB-Aug17 | ecosystem: Environmental > Aquatic > Marine > Wetlands > Sediment ...
GAGGGCGCTTTAGCGTCCTTTTTCCATTCAGCGTTGGGCTTTAGCCCTACGCTGTTCTTGGATTTGCCGGAATATATCATTTTTCAATGATCATCAATTAATGTCCTACTTTTTGGGAATGCGCCCAGGAATACTTAAATAATAAGTTCCTCATTTCTGAAAGAGTCAATTCTATTCATTTTCTTCAGTGTAATCCTGGTTCAAAAACAAAATAAACAATTATTAAATGGGGAACTTATTTTCAGAGCTTTCCTAAGGAATGCTCTGAAAATAACATCCCCATTATTGATATTGTTCGTTTTGAGGTAATTGTACTGTAGAGACGTAGCATGCTACGTCTCTACACGACCTTATTTTTTTTGTACGATCAAAAAAAAATGAGTATGTTATTTTCAGAGCATTCCTAAATGTTTTCTCTCTGGTATATGCCATCATAGGCATCTGTTTTTCCTGTCAATCGAAAAAAAACAAGTTGAAGCAAGCGTGCCTTTTCAAAGATTGTGATCCCTTCATGATGCAAAACTGATAGCATCGCCTCACTTCTCCCCTGATAACCGGCATCCCAGACAGCGGTTGTTACTGATGCGCCCATTCGAATTAAACTGGATCGCGGACGTCCCAAAGCCATAATGTTATCTGGCAGGTTCACTATTTCTTTAAAACTGACACCATATACTCCGGGCGTAAGCACAATATAACCATCATTGTTGAATGGCAGATGACACTTTTGAGGCAATTGTCTTTTCTCATTTGAAAAATCAATTTTTCCAATGCCATTAAAGGTATGTATTTTATCCAGGGTTAAATCTATGCCATTGGGTTGAATCTGTGTTTTTGGATCTGTCAGATTTTCAATTAATGGTGGCGTTTGTGATAAATATTTTTTAATGTCTTCTTTGTTTAGTACCATAATATTAAATATTTTTCTCTTGAATTTTTAGTAAAGTATTGTATAAAATATAAAATTATATGTCAAACAATAACTTAGGAAAGCTTTAAAAATTAGACCCATTTTAAAAAAAGTTCGTGTTGGTGATTCTGTTCTTTAGAGACATAGCATGCGACGTCTTTATACGACCTTATTATTGGATTATGAAAAATGATCATGTAATTTTGAGAGCATTCCATACCCAAATTAAGGGAAAAAAATGAATTTATTTGTAAAAAATCGTATCTTGTATACGAAATTGATCGCAGTAGCAATCTTGTTATTGTTGTTATTCACATCCCATTCATGGCAAGAACATACTTTTTGGGATATGACACTTCAATGGCTTGGATATATTTTTATCGTTACAACAACACTGGGACGAATATGGTGTTTTATATATATCAGTGGCTATAAAGATGAGCAACTGATTCAATATGGTCCCTATTCACTGGTGCGAAATCCCTTATATGTTTTCAGTTTTATTGGCACTGTTGGACTGGGTCTTGCATCAGAAAATTTACTTGCGCTTGCGTTAATGGTCATTTTATTTTGTGTGCTCTATCCCTCAGTTGTTCTTGAAGAAGAATCAACATTAAAGACCATATATGGAAAAGCATTTGAGAGTTATATCGAAAAAACGCCAAGATGGATACCCAATTTCAAACATTTTAATGAAATTGAGGAATATCCAGTCAAACCACGCATTTTTATTAAAGCCATGCTGGAATCCATGTGGTTTCTGTGGTTTTATATGATTTTACAAGTAATTGAAGAATTCCATCATATGGGCATTCTGCCTGTTTTCGTGTCAATTCCTTAGTTATGAAAGCATCTTGTATATCATTGTTAACAGATTTTGGGTTGTGCGATGAATATGTCGGGGTCATGAAAGGCGTGATCGCGTCACGCAACCCACAAGCAAATGTGATTGATATTTGTCATAATATCACCCCTCAAAATGTTGTTCAGGCGGCATTTATGCTTTGGGCTTCCCATCGCTATTTTCCAAAAAAAACGATTCATGTTGTCGTTGTCGATCCGGGTGTTGGCTCAGATAGACATATACTTGCACTCAAAGCAAATAATTATTTTTTTCTGGCACCGGACAATGGTGTTTTGACATTTATTATCAATAAATATAATTGCTTATCTGTATATCTCTCTGAATCGCAGTTTTATTTACCGCATGTCAGTAACACTTTTCATGGACGAGATATTTTCGCACCTGTCGCTGCGCAATTATCAATAGATTCAGATATACTAAAATTGGGTAAAAAAATATTGCCCGATGAACTTGTAAAAATATCAGATATAAATCCGGTGCAAGATCAAGATCAACTTGTTGGAAAAGTGATCATGGCAGATCGATTTGGGAACCTGATCACAAATATTTCACAAGAAGACCTGCAATTTCATGCAAACCGGACAATAAAGATTTGTATCAAACAAATTATGATTCAAGGCATTGCCAAAAACTATATGCAGGTACAAAAAGGGGAGCTGTTAGCAATTATTGGCAGTAAAGGATTATTAGAGATATCCATTAATTGCGGAAATGCAAAACAAGACCTGGGCATTGATATAGGATCTCAAATCCGGGTGATTCAAACAAACAATTGACAAATTAGTCATTAGATAATATAGTCACCAATTTTTGTAAAGATAAAGCAGATGAGTTTTTAAACTTATTCTTTAAGGAGGATAAATTGTTGAGAGCGTTTAGAAAAAAAAGTAATCATCTGGCATGTTTCTTCTGGCCATTGGTAGTATTGTTGCTGCTCAGTGTATCGGCAAGCGCCGAAAAGATTATTCCCGGTTCATTGATAGCAATGGAAACGAATCGAGCCGTTGATTACCTGCTGCTTGTCGAAAAAGAAACTCAGACGTTGTTTGTGTATGCATACGATGGTCAATTTAGAGAATTGAAACGATTTCGATGTTCAACCGGTGAAAATTTAGGTTCAAAAAAGCAGTCTGGGGATCGAAAAACACCTGAAGGTGTTTATTTTTTCAACAATCGTTTCACCAAAAGAGACCTTACACCCATTTATGGAACACGTGCGTTTCCCATAGATTATCCCAATTACATGGATCGTTTTGCGGGAAAGAATGGCAGTGCTATCTGGGTTCATGGCACGAATAAAAAATTAAAAGATAGAGATACCAATGGCTGCGTTGCAATGATTAATGAAGATATTGATGCATTGGACAAATACATTGATTTACATCATACGCCCATTATTATCCAAAAACGCATTCAATATGTGAATCCCGGTGAGAGTGAACCTGTAAGAGTTTCATTAATTCAATTTTTAAGAACGCTCGAAAATTTATTGATGTATGGTGATGCCAAAGCTTTCTTTTCTCATTATAACTATATTTCTGACTATATCCCAAAATGGTGGGACAAATGGAGCCAACTGAGATCTGATGTCAAATCACTTTATCCTGAAGCTGTCATACAGTTATTACATCCCATCATACTCAAACATGATCGCATTTATGTGGTATTGGTAGATCAAATTGTTTCATCAGGATCTATCTACCAAAAAACAAGCATGCAAAAAATAAAGCCCAGAGCCTATATGGCAGGCAAAAAAAAGTTGTTCATCGTGCGTTATAAAGAGCAATGGCGAATTGTTGGCGAGGAGTATCAAACATCTGAGGTCAAAACTGTTGATAATTATCCATTACTGATTGCATCATCTGGCATTGTCGGGCAATCTCAACCATTAATTTCAGCATCGTCCAACAAGGCTGATGATACAAAAGTCCAGGCAACTGTTTATGTCGATCATGACCGAACAATTATCACCCAAATGGTTGATAACTGGCTTGAAGCCTGGAGATCAAAAAATATTGAGCAATATGGCCAATTTTATGCAGACGATTTTATGTCACAAAACAAAAATAAACAACAATGGATAGATTATAAAGATCGGCTGAACAAAAAATATGAATTTATCCAGGTTGATAGAAAAGATATATCCATACATTTTTACAAAAGATATAAAAACAGAGCCAAAGTCTATTTTAATCAAACATATAAATCCAATATGTTTTCTGCATTTGGTAGAAAAACCCTGATTCTGAAATATGATGATGGACAATGGAAAATATATCGGGAATACTGGAAAAATATATGATACGTAAAAAAGTTTCCAAACGAAAAGGTTGGACCATTCTAATGGTAGGAGTGAATGGTCAAATAAAGACAATCAAATTTTTACGTGCCAGGATTTTTATTGGCGTAATTATTTGTATTATTGCAGTTCTGTCCACAATTGTTATGGGACAACTTTATTTTAAGGTTGTTCAGGAAAACAAGAAATTATTTGAAGAAGTAGCCATTCGACATGCCATTTATGGTGATAAAAGCATCATTCGAATGCCATGCCGGATGATACCGGAAAATGAATTTCAAATTACCACCAAGCCTGATATCAACAATTTTGGAAATTATCGGTTAATTTTTTCCGAGCCATATCAATTTAAACAACGATTTTATTACACGCTTTCGGATAGTCTTGATGTTATTCCGGTCGCACCAAAAGAGATGGAAAGCACAATACGCTATCATCAACAAGTGAGTGCAACAGACATTAAATTAATTATTAACAAAAATGATGACCGCATTGGCTTTAGTTTTATTTTGAGAAATATTGCAAATGCCAGAAATGCAATTTCTGGAACAACCTTTGTCGTTTTAAAAAATGAAAATGATGCTGTGGCGTATCCATCAATAAAGTTACGAAATGGCCGGCCGGTCAATTTTAGAAAAGGACGGCCATTTTATGTGGCGCGGTTTAAAACTGTTCGGCACCGCATTCAGGATGTTGAACATATTGGCGATTTTACAGAAGCTACCATTCTTGTATATTCCAAGCATGGTCAAAGATTGGTGAGTAAAACCATTCCAATTCATATTGAATTATAAATAATCAAGGGAATTTATGAAAATATCATACTCATTTTATCTTGATCGTATAAAAAATAAGGTCGTGTAGAGATGCCGCATGCGATATCTCTAGCGTACAAAAGCCCCCAATACGAACAATTTAAATGAGTCTTTTATTTTTATAAGTTTTCCAAAGCAATACAGGAATATTATGAAAAAATATATCTTTTGCCAGAACTACTTGATCTACATAAGCATATATATTGCAAGTTTGGCATGTTTTTCTTATTTATGGGCTGGGAATCAGCAACATAACGTATATTTCGAAGGCACCAACCATGAACTTCATGTTTTCAAAATTCATGGAAAAAATCCAGGAAAAACCCTGATGCTGATTGGCGGTATACAGGGAGATGAACCTGGTGGATTTTTATCGGCTGATCAATATGTTGATATGTCTTTGTTCAAAGGAAATCTCATTGTTGTGCCGCGAGCTAATTTTTATTCCATTTTGCTGGGTAAGCGAACAGTCAATGTGGATATGAATCGAAAATTTGCAGGCGGAGGAAAACAAACCTATGAAGCCAATGTTGTTGAAATATTGAAAAAATTAATTGATGAATCAGATATGCTGCTTAATTTGCATGATGGCTCTGGTTTTTTTTCGGAAAAATGGGAAAACAACAATCGCAATCCCATGCGATATGGTCAATCTATTATTGCGGATTGTGATGTTTATATCAACCCCAATACTGGTGAAAAACTGGAGTTGGGAAAAATTGCACGCGAAGTCGCAAAAGATATTAACAGATATATTGCTGATAGTCGTCATCATTTTCATTTTAACAATCATCGAACCCATTCAAGAGATTCACGTCATAAAGAACAACGAAAATCAGCAACATATTATTCATTGTATCGGAGAGGCATTCCGGCCTATGGTGTTGAGTCCAGTAAAACACTTCCTCTTGAACAAAAGGTTTTTCATCATCACCTGGCAATCAATGCATTTATGAAATACCTGGATATTGTCCCTGAAACACCGGCTGTGAAAATTGATCCGCCCAGACTGAAACATGTGATTATATCGGTCAATAATGACATGCCTGTTGTTGTTGAAGATGGTCAGACCCTGCATATTGACAAAGGTGACACAATAATGATTACTCATGTGGAAAGCAACTATGACAGAGGTATTGTTGCAGATGTGCTTGGTTATGGTACAGTCAATGATGTGCGAAAACGTATCAAAATCAATAAGAACACTAAAATAAATGTGATCAAGGATCACTATCATTGCGGGAGTGTCAATATTGCATTGGGTGGAAAACGTAACCGAATTACTACTGAAACAAATGCGCAACACCATCGATCATCAGATATATTGTTCTACTGGGTTAAAATCAATGGCATATCTGGATATTATAATAATTATGAACGAATTCCTGTTGTCAAGGGCGATACCATTGAGCTTGTAGAAATTATTTCCAGTTTATATGAACCATCCGATATAACTTTTAATTTTAAAGGCTTTGTTCCATCTCCCAGAAATAATAGCGGTGAAGATCGGGGGTTTGTCATTCGAACTGATTGTGATTTGCAGGAAAAATTTTCATTGAATAGGGAGGGACGAATTTTTCATGCAGTACCCAGTATCAATGGAAAAATTATTGGCGAGTTGTTTTTTGAGATGGTTGATCCTTTATTGTCCTATGTCGTGTTTAAAGTCAATAAAAATGATAAGCGATGTGTGTCTCCTGGAGAAACCATTTTTGCTACCGAAAAAGCATTTGTCGAATTAATTGATTGCAAAACAAATATTTTTAAAAATAAAGGGGTACGATTTTTTATCAATGGTGAGAATTCCCCACGTTTGCTGGTTCGACCCTATACAGCCATTGATTGGAATGTGCTTGCGCAATATCCAGATCAACATAAAAAACAACGCTTTCGTCTGGATATCGAACGTGAAAGCCTTTTATTGGGAACAATCTATATTGAGATTGATCCCCTGCATGTTGATCGTTCGGAAATATCTGTGATTGAATCGCCACAGGATTCGATTTATCAATAAGAAATTCTCGGAAAATAACATGCTCATTTTCTTGATCGTACAAAAAAATAAGGTCGTGTAGAGACGTAGCATGCTACGTCTCTACAGTACATTTACCTCAATACGAACAATATCAATAAATGGGGAAGTTATTTTCAGAGTTTTCCTAAGGAGAACAAGTTAATGATTGATCGATATACACGCCCAAAAATGGGTCAAATATGGTCAGAAGAGAATAAATATCAGACCTGGCTTCAGGTAGAAATTGCGGCTTGTGAAGCTATGGCGCACTATGGCATGATTCCGGCTAACGTAGTTGACCGAATCAAATCTCATGCCAAATTTTCTGTTGCGCGGATCGAGGAAATTGAGCAGGAAACCCGACATGATGTTATTGCATTTTTAACAAACATTGCCGAACATGTTGGCCCGGATTCCCGATACATTCACATGGGAATGACATCCTCAGACGTTCTTGATACCAGTATGGCTCTTCGATTGAAACAGGCATCGGAAATAATTCTCGATGGTTGTGATGCCCTGATGAAAGCCATCAAGGATCAGGCATATGAACATCGAAATACTGTAATGATCGGTCGTTCTCATGGCATTCATGCTGAACCAATCACTTTTGGAATCAAACTGGCAGTCTGGTATGATGAAATGAGCCGCAATCGCAGAAGAATGGAACATGCATTGCAGAACATCTCTTTTGGCATGCTGTCAGGTGCTGTGGGCACCTATGCCAATATTCCGCCTGACATTGAAACAATGGTTTGCGAAAAATTGGGGCTTACACCAGTGAATGCATCCACACAGGTCATTCAGCGGGATCGGTATGCCGAATTTTTTTCAACGCTTGCGATTATGGCCGCAACTATTGAAAAAATTGCAGTAGAAATCAGGCATTTACAACGCACTGAAGTTTTGGAAGTTGAAGAACATTTTGCCAAAGGCCAGAAAGGCTCATCCGCAATGCCCCATAAACGTAATCCTGTAGGCAGTGAAAACATGTCTGGCCTGGCACGTTTGATTCGAAGCAATGCTATGGCTGCATTTGAAAATGTTGCCCTCTGGCATGAACGTGATATCAGTCATTCATCAGTTGAACGTGTGATTGCGCCGGACAGCACCATATTAATTGATTACATGCTTCATCGACTGACCCGAATTATGACACATTTAATGGTATATCCTGAAAACATGCAAAAGAATTTGGAAAAAACGCGCGGTTTGATATTTTCACAACAATTGATGCTCAATCTCATTGCTCAAGGGGTTACGCGTGAGGATGCTTATCGGATGGTTCAAAAACCAGCGATGGATGCCTGGCATTCAAAAAAAGCATTTATGGACATTGTTCTACTAGAAAATGAAATCCTAACATATTTAAGTGAAAATAAAATTAGAGAAATTTTTGATATTTCATATCATCTGAAATATGTGGATGTCATTTTCAAAAAGGTGTTCGATAAATGAGGAGTTTGATATGGATACAGATGCAGTATCGAAATATCAACAGGATGATAAGTCCTCGGCCATATTCCAGAAAATGAAACTTCAAAAAGGGGAGAAGGCCTTAAGTCTGGCACAAGAAATATCAAGTCAAAACCTTGCGAACGAAACCAAAGATGAAAAAGATGAACGTTTTATTTTTCAATTCTATTTATTTCCTTTGCCCACATATATATGGAAAATAGTCGATGATGATATGATCCTGATTGATATCAATCAGGCTGCCATGAAATATTCCGGACCCAAAATTAAGGAATTGCTCGGTCATACAGCATCAACTATTTATTATGATATGCCGCAAGTCCTCAAATGGATGAATGAATGTCGAAAAAATTTGCATGTCGTCCGAAAGCAATTCTATTTATCCTTACGCACCACCGGTGAGCGAAAATATCTGGATGCCAGTTGGGCTTTTTTTCCGCCTGGATATATCCTTTTCCTTGTTTCAGATATTACCGACCAAAAAAATCAACAAACAGAATTAGAGAAATCTGTTGAAAAGAGTAGACAAGATCTTGAAAAAAATAATAAAAATTTAAAATCTTTGAACAATCTCCTGGAACAGGAAATTCATTCTCATAAACAGACTGAAAGTTTACTCAAAAAAGAGCAGGACAAATTGAACTATCTGCTGGAAAATTTGCCAGCAATTGTTTTTCTTATTCAAAGAGATCAAACAATATCATATGCCAACAAGTATTTCAAAAAATATATTGGAGACAAACTTTATTCATATTGTTATGAAGCCATGTATTGCAACATCGAAAACTGCAAGGATTGTATTGCAGAAAAGGTGATCGAAACCAAAGAAGTGCAAACACAAGAATGGGTGTCACAATCAGGTAAAGTATTTGCCATGTATTATTATCCATTTAGTTTAAATAATAAAGGCCCTATCGTACTTTGTCTGGGGATTGATATTACACAACGAAAGCAAATGGAAGAACAATTGCATCAAGCCAGGCAATTGGCAGAAAAATCCTCTCGGTTTAAATCACAATTTTTGGCCCGAATGAGTCATGAAATCCGGACACCAATGAATGGCGTACTGGGCATGAGCGACTTATTGCTCCATACCAATATTTCGCCCGAACAAAAAAGTTATCTGCTCACATTGAAAAATAGCGGAGAAACACTTCTGTCAATTATCAATGATATTTTAGATATATCAAAAATTGAAGCAGGTAAGCTCGAATTACATATGCGGCCATTTAATCTTGTATCATTGATAAATGATGTTTATCAATTGCTACTTCCCAAAGCACAAGAAAAAAAAATTCGCTTTTCATATGACCTTCAGCATGACATGCATCATGTATACACGAGCGATCCCATTCGGATTCGACAAATATTGTTTAATATTATCGGAAATGCCATCAAATTTACAAATGATGGCGCTGTGGAAATTTATGTTTCACAAAAGGATACTGAATCAGAAAATACAGGTATTTTATTTGAAATAAAGGATTCTGGTTCTGGCATTGAGAAAGAGCAGCATGAAAATATCTTTAAGAGTTTTACACAGGTGAACGTAAGTCAACAAGATTTTCAGGGAACTGGTCTGGGCTTATCCATATGCTATCAACTGATCCGATTGCTTGATGGAAAAATATGGCTTGAATCAGAGATAAATCATGGTACAACTTTTTTCATATACCTTGAACTTCAAAAAAATGAAAACGTTTTGCCTGAGTTACATGAAAAGAAAGCACAACAAATACCTGATATGAACAAATTTGCAAATCTCAATATCTTGTTAGTTGAAGATAATCCTGACAACAGGCAGATTTTCAAATTTTATATGGAGAAACTGGGATGTTCATTTGATAGTGCTGTCAATGGCTTAAATGCCATAGCGCAAGCCAGTAAAAAAAGATATGATATCATTTTTATGGATATCATGATGCCTCTAATGGATGGTGTACAGGCAACTGCGCGTATTCGTGAAATGATTTCTGTAGACAGACAACCCTTAATTATCGCATTGACTGCCGATGCAATTGCTGGACAGCGTGAACATTATCTTAAAAAAGGATTTGATGATTATTGTGCCAAACCTTTTAACCTGAACAATTTGCAGAATATATTTTCCAAACATTTTTCTGGAAAACATGAACAACAACAGATACGCCCAGATCATAAATCACATTTGCAGACAGATTTTGATTGGGATCAAATAAATGAACTAAAAAAGGAACTAAAGGATAGCTTTTCCGAATTGATACACCTAACCCTGAATGAATGCCCAACAATTATCAGATCGTTACAACTTGCTGTGAATCAATTAGATTTTGATAAAATTAAGCATAATGCGCATGCACTAAAATCAATACTTAGCATTTTTGGTTCAAACTGTTTAAGCAAGAGCTGTAAAGAAATGGCTTTAGCTGCTACTAATCAATCAGAGCAACAAATTCAAGAGATCTTTCATATGCTTGAAAAAGATTATGATAAGTTCAGAAATTTTCTTGAAAATCAGTTAGGAAGGCTCTGAAAATAACATACCCATTTTTCTTGATCGTCCAAAAAAATAAGGTCGTGTAGAGACGTAGCAATCTACGTCTCTACAGTACAATTACCTCAAAACGAACAATATCAAGGGCTTATACAATGGATGCAGGTAGTTTATTGAATATTTTTTGAACCTGGATTACGCTGAAGAGGATGAAGAAGATGAATTTAAAGTGTTTTTTTCATCTTATTCATCTTTTTATGTGTAATCCAGGTTCAAAAATGAGAATAATATATGCTTCCCCCATCTGTTGTATGCGCCCCAATATCAATAATGGGGAAGTTATTTTCAGAGAGTTCCTTAGGTATTCTCGGAAAATAAGGAATGCTCTGAAAATAAGTTCCTCATTTCTGAAAGAGTCAATTCTATTCATTTTGAACCTGGATTACGCTGAAGAAGATGAATAAGATGAAATGGGCGCATTCCCAAAAAGTCGGACATTAATCGATGATCATTGAAAAATGATATATTCCGGCAAATCCAAGAACAGCGTAGGGCTTTAGCCGGCTTTAGCCCTACGCTGTTCTGTAGAGACGTAGCCCGCTACGTCTCTACTTTAGGGCCTATCCAACAAATGGAGAATCAAGATGCACCCCCTTGTTTCATAAAACAGGATTCATGTTTACACCATTGTGAACGCATATAATGATCAATTGCCGCATGAAGTGTTTCTTCAGCAAGTGTTGCACAATGCATATGATCTTTTGACAATCCGCCAACAGAATGTTGAATGAAGTCCGCACGAATATCCAATATTTCCTCAGGTGTTTTTCCAATAGCATGCTCCGCAGCTGCTGATACACAGGTCAAACTATAGGCACATCCATTGGTCCAATGTGATGTCTCTTTTACCCGACCGGTATTATCAAAGGAGAGGCGAATTTCCATGGTATCGCCACAACGTCCTGTAATACGTGCCTCGGCATCAGGAAGGTCAATATATGGGTTTAATTGATAGTGTGCCCATACCCATAAGCCAATAATTAATGTAATTACGATAAAACCAACAAGAAAGTTTATCATTTTGTTCCTTTTTTTTAGATATTGATTTCCTATTGTCCAACAACCCCCATCACATAAACAACTTCAACCATATCAATCCGCCCATCATTATTTAAATCTGCCTGAATCAATGGTACATTATTATTCAACAAAATACCGCACATGGCCTGTAAACCAATAATGATATCATCAAGCCCCAAATGCCTGTCAAAATTCAGATCACCTTCATATTCATACACCTGCATAAATGGTGACATGGCGATTGTTGTCGTATTTACAGGGATACCAATACCTTTATCTGATACTTTCAGATATAAGCGAAGATACGTGTCAGCATCTGCCATCTGAACAAAATAACTTTTCTGGGTGGCATTGGGGATATTTTCTACCTGATCACCTATAAGTCGTTGCCATTGATATGTAAAATTTAGATTCGATATACCGCCATCCCGATTGTCATTCCATGTGTCAGTAACTGCTGTAATTTGATTGCCCGGACGAACATCACCTGAAATTTTTTGAATGGACGCCGAATTTTCTGGTGGATCATTTATGGGAAGTATTGAAATTGTGAATCGTTGTGTCTCGCTGGTATCCATGCCTTCATTGTCAGTTCTGCCATTATCTTTGAGATAAACCTCAACCAGACTATCGCCATAGGCATCGGATTTGGGGGTATAGTATAATTTCCCTGATGTATCGATAACCGGTTGCTCAAAAAATAATGCCGGCGTTTTGGCTGCGACATAAAAGGAGATTTTTTGATTCAACTCATTCGCAGGACCCGACATAATTTGTGTGGCCCAATTCGCAATACGTTGCGGTCCGCTGTCTTCATCAATTGTTTGATCCTCACCCTTGACAAATGAAGGGGCATCATTGACAGACTTAATATTGATAGTAAATGATTTTGTGACACTGGTATCATGGCCGCCATTTTCTGTGCCAGCATTGTCCTTTGCATATACATTTACTGTGGATACGCCATTTTCATTATCTGATGGCGTAAAGGTCAATTTACCAGCAGATGATAAGGTTGGGCCCACTTTAAACAAGGCAGGATTGCTCCAGGTCAGGTAAAACAAAAGGGTCTGGTCTGTTGAAACCCCTGGTTCTGGCATAATATCATATGCCCAGTTTGGAAAGCTTTGAATGCCCATGTCTTCATATATTGTAATATCTGGCCCCAACGTAAATTCAGGTGCATTATTGATATCACTGACAATGATCAAAAGCGCATATTCCTCACTGAAATCCTGTCCATTGTTGTCTGTGCCGCCGGTGTCTTTCAGTTGGATAAGAACTGTTGCCGAACCCGATTGATTGGGCTTTGGAATAAATCCCAATGTTCCAGTTGGTGAAATATTAGGTTTTTCAGAAAACAGTGTTTCATTGTTGGTTTGAACAATAAACGAAACCGCCTGATCTCCTTCATTCACAGGACCGGCCTTGATATTCGCAGCCCAATTGACTTTGCGGTACAAACCGCTATCCTGAACAACCTTAATGTCGCTTCCTGGTTGAAAACTGGGCGAATCGTTGACTGGCAAAACTGTAATACTAAAGATCTGAGGTTCACTCATGTTTGATGCGCCATACAAATCCGGGCCATCATCTTTTAGGGCAACTGTAATATTTGCTGTACCAAAAGCATCAGGGGCCGGCGAAAATGATAGCATGCCAGATGAAGTTATATTGGGTGTCTGTGAAAACAGATTTGTATTTGCTGTATGAATTTCAAACGTTACATGCTGATGCCATTCATCTGGCGGACCAGGCATGATATCTGTGGCCCAGTTGGCAATGACTGACATTCCTGAATCCTCAAGAACAACCAGGTTATCGCCTTTTTTGAAAGAGGGACTGTTATTGAATTCCAAAACCGAAATATTGAAAACCACCTTTTCAGAGGTATCTTCGCCATCAAAAGATGTCCCCCCATCATCTTTCAGATATACTGTAATCAATGCATTGCCATTTTGATTGAGCTGGGGCGTAAATGTGAGACAGCCTGTTGATGATATTTGAGGCGGTTCACTAAAAAGATTGCTGTTATTGTTTGTGATATAAAATGTGAGCTTTTGATTTAATTCATCAGCCGCGCCGCGTGAAATTCCATATGCCCAATTTTCAAGTACTTTTCTGCCAGAATTTTCTAATACAACCGGATCATCACTGATTTCAAACACTGGACGATCATTGACTGGCAAGATTTTAATCTGAAAGGTCTGAATAGCACTGGTATTACTTCCGCCATGAAGTACACCCCCATTGTCTTCAAGCACAACTTTTACCTGGGTCAATCCAGAAACATTGGGTTTGGGTGTGTAAACCAGAACGCCTGTGTTTGAAATGGAGGGCAGGTCTGTAAACAGTTGTGGGTCATTGACTGTCAGCTCAAAATTTAAGGTTTGTCCAGCTTCATTTTCTGGCCCGGGTGAAATATTGCTGGCCCATTTAATACTTTGCTTTCCAGCATCCTCAAGAATGAGCTGATCTGGGCCTTTGGTAAAGGTTGGGGGTTGATTTACCGCAGCCACTGCAATGACAAAATCCTTTGCATAGCTTTGATCTTTACCGCCATTGGCAGTACCGCCATTATCATAAAGCGTCACTGTCACAGTTGCAGTGCCTTGTGTATCAGTGGCTGGTGTAAAAGTCAGCGTGCCATTTGATGAAATGTAAGGCCTTTTCTCAAATAATTCAGGATGATTAGTCTGACATTCAAAGTGAAGTGTCTGACCGGCTTCATTGGCATCTCCTGGATGAATATTCTGCGCCCAGTTGAGCTTTGTTTGTTCACCGGCATTTTCAACCACAGACAACCATCCATCCATGACAAATGTTGGACGATCATTTACTGGTAAAATGTTTATTTTAAAGCTTTGAACATCCAGACTGGTATCAAAGCCGCCATTTTCTTTACCGCCGCTGTCTTTTAAATATACATTAATCTGTGTAGAACCAGAGGCATCTGTTGCTGGCTTGAAATATAAATGTCCCTGTCCACTGATTGAGGGCTGTTCTTCAAACAGGTATGGCTTGGATGCAGTGACAATAAACGATAATAGCTGTCCGGATTCATTCCATGGCCCACTCGAGATGTTTTCGACCCATCCATAAACAGACTGGGTATCTGCATCCTCCATAATATTGTATTCAGGTGCAGTCAATGCAAATGATGGTGCATCATTGACCGACAATACTTTGATTATCAGGGGATATGGATCGCTGTGATCAATGCCATTATTTGCAGTGCCGCCATTATCAATGAGACTGATATACACTGTTGCCGATCCAGATGCATTGGGCGCAGGTTTATATGAAAGAACACCCGAAAGCGTCAGTTGCGGCAGATCTTCAAATAAGGTTGGATTATTGGTTGATACTTTAAATTCAATGCTTTGAGATTTTTCATTATCCGCACCCGGGCCAATGCCATATGCCCAATTATTGATTACCCGATAACCGCAGTCTTCAATAACTTCCTGATTGTTTCCAGGCATAAAAACAGGCCGATCATTTACCGATTGGATGACAATGGTGCAATATTGGGGCACACTCCTGGCACTAGACATGCCATCAATACCATTGTCCTGAAGCTGCACAGAAATGGGAACTTTTCCAAAGGCATTGGCTTTGGTGATGAATGTCAATGTGCCATCAGATGTCAGTTCGGGCAATTCTTCAAATAAAATACTCAAATCCACTGGTGGATAAACATTGGGATTTTCAATCGTAATATTGCAGGTAACAAATTGATCACTTTCATTGGGCCCTGGTGAAATATTTGACGCCCAGCCAAATATGCGCTGCTGACCAGCATCCTCATTTACATAGAAATTTTTGGGAATGGTACACGTGGGGGCATCATTGACAGGAAGAATATCAATACGACCATATTGTGGAAAACTGACATTTTCACCATCACCATCATCATGCAAAAGGACTGTAAGTCCTGAAGATCCCCATGCATTGGCCGCAGGTGTGTAACAAAGTGTACCATTCGATTGTATGATAACCGGCCCTTGAAACAAGCTTTTATTATTGGTTTGAACTGTAAACCATACTTTTTGATTGGCCTCGTCATCTGGCCCTGAACGTATATTGGTGGCCCAATTGTAAATAACTTGTGGTGCGGAATCTTCTTGAATGCTTTGGTTTTCGCCAATATTAAAACTGGGACGATTATTTACCTGGGTAATGATTAATTGAAATTGTTTTACAACGCTGACATCCTCACCACCATATTCTCTGCCGCCAGTATCTTTTAAGGTCACATTAACTGTGCATTCCCCGCTGACATTTTCTTTGGGTGTAAAGTTAAGTACGCCATTATTGGAAATTACTGGCAGGTTGGCAAATAAATCATTTTGTGAGACACTTATCGAAAAAGTAATTGTTTGAACATTCTCGTTATTGGGGCCTGGACGAATTTGTGTGGCCCAATTCAGAAACGTATTGAGGCCAGAATTTTCTGCAACAACCAGTTCTGATGGTATCTCAAATGTCGGACGATCATTGACCGATCGAACTGTAATCTTGAATGTTTGCAGGAGGCCCTGATCTGAGCCGCCATTAATTGAACCGCCATTGTCTTTAATATAAACACTGATAGCAGCATCACCAAATTGATCAGTTGCTGGCGTAAAACATAACTCGCCATCTGATGTAATCACTGGTGGATCAGGAAACAGGTAAGTGTTACTGCTTGAAATATCAAAATGGATATCCTGGATTTCATTGGATGCGCCAGGATTGATCTCGGTTGCCCAATTGGCAATGCAGACTTCTCCTGAATCTTCATTGACAGTTACATTGTTTCCAGGCACAAAGGATGGCGGATCATTCACTGGCAAAACACTGATGGTAAAAGATTTGTAATCAGATACATTGCAGCCGCCATTTTCATTGGTACCATTATCTTCAAGATAGATGGTTACTGATGTATTGCCAAACATATTCGAAGCAGGCTTGAATGTCAGTCGGCCATTGGTTGACACTGTTGGCAGGGTTTCAAACAGAGACTCCTTGTTTGCAATAACATGAAATTCAAAGTTTTGAGTTGTTTCATCTGCCGGACCCGCAGCAATCAAACCAGCCCATGAGGGGATTACCTGAAAGTCAGCATCTTCAAGTACAATGACATCATTCCCTAATACAAAGGTTGGCGCATCATTAACCGGCGTGACAGTAATGTTGAAATATTTGACACCGCTGGTATTTACACCATTGTTGTCAGTGCCGCCACTGTCTTTCAAACGAATTGTGCAAGATGATGAACCATTGGCGTTGGGATTGAGGGTAAACTTTAAACTGCCTGTATCATCCACGCGTGGGATTTCCTCAAACAAAGAGCGATTATTGGTATACACCTCAAATGTCAGCTTTTGATCCGCTTCATTTTTGGGGCCGCGATATATATTGGTTGCCCAACTATGAAAAGCGTCAATTTGGGTATCTTCAACAATAAGAATATCATCACCTTTCGTAAAGTCAGGCGCATCATTTACTGGCAAGATTGTAATTGTAAATTGCCTGGCATCACTGGTGTTGTTACCGCCATTCAACGTATCGCCATCGTCTTGCAATAAAACAGTTATATGAGAAACGCCAAATGCATCAGCCAGGGGTTCATAGGTCAGGGTGCCATCAACAGAAATCGATGGTTGCGTTTTAAATATTGACGTATTGTCTGCTGACACATTAAAAGTGACTGTCTGGTACGACTCATTTTCTGGCCCAGGTGAGATATCAGTGGCCCAGGAATAAACAGTTTGTTTGGGTGAATCCTCTGGAGTGAATTGATCCAGTCCTGGTGTAAAGGTCGGCGCATTGTTCACTGAACGAATCCAGATCGTAAATGTCTGAATTTCCGATAAATTATTTCCGCCCCCATCAGTGCCGCCAGAATCCCACAATTGAACGTTTACCTGCGTAGAACCAAATACACCTTCTTTGACCAGGTAAGATAACGTTCCTTCAGGTGAAATGGTTGGCATGCGTAAAAAGAGATCCTGATCAACTGTGGTCACAATAAATTTGAGAAGCTGGTTGGATTCATCAACAGGACCAGGACGAATATCAGTAGCCCAGAATTTGACATCATCAGTGGGTTTGTCTTCAAAAACAACCTGATTGGGGCCCACAACAAAAGATGGCGAATCATTGATTGCAATGACCTCAATTTCAAAATTTTGTGCAACGCTGGTGTTCACGCCATTATATGCTGTGCCGCCATTGTCCTGAACACTGACTTCCACAACTGCTTTTCCATTGCTGTCTGGATAGGGTTCAAATGTCAAATGGCCATCAGGTGAAATTGTTGGAGGGCGTGCAAAGGATAAGTTTTCTTGAGACAATATGCGAATTTTGAACATGACATTTTGATTCGATTCACTGGGTGGCCCTGGATAAATATCAGTTGCCCAATGCGTGTAAAATTGTAAACCCGCATCTTCCATAATGGAAATATTTTCTCCTTTGGTAAAGCCGGGTGCGTCATTTATGGGAATTATGGTAAGTTGACGTTGAACGATTTCGCTTGTGTTATTGGTATCACCGCTGTCTTTGAGCAGAATATTTAATGTGGCATCGCCAGAGGCATCAGGTTCCAGACGAAAGGTCAGTGTGCCATTGGGCGCAATGGCTGGGGGGATAGTAAATAATTGGGGCGCATTATTGGTTACCAAAAATGTCAGGGTTTGCCCGCCTTCATCAACAGCACCCGGACTGATTCCGGTCACCCAGTTTTCAATAACATGCTGGCCGGAATCTTCTGTCACTTCGATACTTTCTCCGG
>Ga0272440_1001549_pt1 | contig 18710 bp, 13 predicted proteins | sample SSMMMBAug17_FD_192440 | JGI IMG/M metagenome (GOLD analysis project Ga0272440, IMG submission 192440) | Marine sediment archaeal communities from Little Sippewissett salt marsh, Falmouth, MA, United States - SSM-MMB-Aug17 | ecosystem: Environmental > Aquatic > Marine > Wetlands > Sediment ...
ATCTGGTTTCACTAAAATAGTTTGCTGCCCAAACCGGTATTTTTTCGATAACACCATCTTCATATTCAACGTTATGGAATTCTTCGTTCGGAGATTTCATCGCTTTGAGAATTTGAGTGGTTTCTTCTATTGTATGTTCTCGAATAATAACTTGTTCCATCCTTCGCTTCAATGCTGCATCAGGTTCTATAAATCGTTTATACTCAGAAAGTGTTGTGGCACCTATGATGGAAAGCTCACCACGAGCTAAAGCAGGTTTCAGATAGTTGGCTAAATCAGCAGACCCTTCGGATTTTCCTGCCCCTATTAGATTGTGTACTTCATCAATAAATAAAATATATTTGTGGGCCTTTTTTTCCAGTTCGCTAATAAGCTCATTCAGTCTTTTTTCTAATTCCCCGCGTAAACTGGTTCCACCAATTAAACTCATCAAATCAAGACCAAGAATTTCTCTATCTTTTAAATTACGAAATAAAGGGTTTTCTTCAGAAGATATTAACTCCTGTGCAATGCCTTCAATAATAGCTGTTTTACCAACACCTGCCTCGCCCAATAAAATTGGATTGTTCTTTTTTCTTTTCAGTAAAACGCGAATAACTTCTTGAATTTCTTTTTTTCTTCCAACAACCTGATCAAATTGTCCTAATTTTGCCTTTTGCGTAAAATTGACACATATTCGACAGAGTATTGAAGATTCTGGCAATTCCTCATTTTCTTTTTGCTGTTCTTCATCTTGAGTGGTAGGTTCTTCTTGTTCTTGAATCAATTTTTCTATATCAATTAGGGGACACTCATTTATGGAGCACTTTTGTGAAATCAATACTTCAAGAAGATATTCCGGCACGATAATATCTGATCGATGCTTGACACACAATTGATTAGCTTTTTCGAAGGCTTTATCTATCGATTCATCATGAGGAGGCTTTTCAATAATAGACTTCGCTTGTTTAAGAGATAATCGTTTTTTTCTCAATACATTCTTACACTCTAAAGGGCCTTTTTCAGGAATAAAAGCTGACTTTGGAAAAACATCAATTAACTTAAATAATAAGTGATATTTAGTTGTATGGCTCGTTCTATCTTTCCCGGCCAAAACCGATGCACTATCAACAATTTGTTGTGTATGTTGAGTGGTATTAAATTTCATTGCCCAAAAACCTCCCATTTATTTTTTTTAATATAAAAAACTGGTATGTCCAATCTGACCTAATCTCTCATTTTCAGCACTGAGTTTAAACCCAATTTTCTCATTAAAAATGTTAGTGCAATCAAATTGGATAGTATACCCAATTTGACCCAATTTTTCATTTTCAGTACCGATTTTAAAGTCTAATTTTTTATTAGTAATAACTAATTCATGTTCAACATACGCCGGTAACCAAAACTTAATAACTTCACTAAGAAATTTACGTTCTTTACTGAATAATGCAAAAAAAAGATAAACCTCCAACGAACATGTCATCAGACAAATACAGATATGGCTCCAGGTATCTTCACATGTAGGGCCAATGAAAAAAGAACCTATTTTTGATTGGTTTAATATCAAAGCGGATTCATCAGTAATCATGCTATGACGAGGTACATTATATTGAATGGTGATTGAAAAATCGGCATCATCAAGATGCGATAACATTCTTTGTACAAGTAATTGAAGCGCCCATTTAAAAAAAGACTTATCAACGCCCCAACCTCCACACCTTAAAGGCGTTACCAATACGATATCTGAATATTGTGCTAAATAGTCTTGATCAGTAAACATCGCTGAATAATCTTTAGCTCCAGAATTCATGTTTGAAATAAAAGCCAATTGAGATATTTCTTTCCACAATTGATACATCTTTTCAATTATATGGACATTCAAAAATTCAAGAAAATTAATAAATTGGTCGTGGCATTCTTTTTTCCTTTTGTCATATGCTCCGATAAGATTTGGCGGAAGTATAGATAGTAAATTATAGTCTTTATCAAAAGATGTAAATGTGAAACAGACTTCCCATTTCTGAGCATCATAGACTTTGGGTTCTCCATCAATAATTCTGATAAAATATAGCTGGTCTTCTTTATTATTTTTTTCTGCTCTACTGATTGACCACGTATCATTTTTTTTTGTTATGATGTCAGATTTATCTAATGAAACACAGTTGAAAGGATGCAAATAATTATTAAAAATATTGCAAAATGATTTTGAAACATGACTACTTTGTAATTCATTCTTATTCTCTAAATCTTTTAAGTCTATTAAATCAATAGTGAATAAATATCTATTATCCACATTAAAATAGGACAACACATGTTCTTTATTATAATACCAATATTTTAAAAAAAGATTCTCATTCAATACCAGGGCATAGTTTTGTTCCAAGTAGTACAATCCATTAAGTAAACCATAATAATTCAATGTATCTGCTATAATATGTTTGTCCTCATATTTCATCATGTATAATTGGATTCCATGTGTTTAAGTTATTGTTCTTATTTTCATGACAAAGAAGAATATAAAGCCCGATATTGGGTGGAAATCTTTCTGATAGATACATATGAAAACGATCTATAGCACGCCAGATTACCCCTGCAACTTGTTCATGAAATGCTTTGGTCTTTTGATTGTTAAAGCTTATTTTTGTTTTTAGAGTTACATATAATTGTGTACATGGAACAAATTGTTTGCTGTCATTAATGTGGATAAGAGATCGTTTAATCAATTCAATATCAATGAGATCATCAAATATCCCAAAATTATAGCCGTCAATTCTATCGATTAAATAATCAGTAAACAATTCTTTAATAAACTGGTCGTTATGCGGTTGTCTAAAAATTTGTTTTAATGTTCTCCAAAATTTGATTTCTTCTTCTGATTGCATATTAGACCGCCATATCCAGCGCGGTTGAAATTCCAAAGACTGGTCAAATTGCTTAATCTTTTTGATAACAATAGTCGCTTTGATTGTTTTATTCATTTGTTTTTCAGGATAACTTGAAAGACCAAATGAATTAGTGTTTGTCGCTGGATTATTAACAGCAACCATGGCAAACAAATCATTCGTTGTCTTTTTTCCATCAGGTGCTCTTTCTTTATCTATTGGAAGGATTTTAAGTAGTCTATTGTGACCATTTTCTGAAAACCAACCTATCCCCTCTCCACTATTGTTAATAGTGTATACTGGTGGTGGCATCAAATTTTTTTTTGTTAATTTTCTGATAGAGATGATTTCATAAGCGTTTTCATAAATGCGGTAGTCAGCATTTTTATTGGTTCTGGAATTTTTTTTTAGTTCATAAGAATCGGCATTATACCAATGAAACACAGGAAAAGCATTCAATTGAATGTCATCTTTACCAATTGAAATCGTTGAGTCAATGTTAATTGTATATTCCGCTACATACGTATTTGAATCAACTTCTTTTTCTTCAAAATGTTCTGCTTTTATACCGCAGATATTAAAGAAGAAATCTAAATTTGATGGATATGGTGTTAAATATCGCCAAGCATTTTTATATGGCACACATTTCATATTATGTTCTGGATAACCAAAATTATAGATCGGAAATTCAAATTTTAGTGATGTTGATTGATCTGTTGTTGAATTTTTCAAAAGCCAGAGGATTTGATAACTTTTTTCATATTCACAATTGATGAATGCAGAAATGGGTTTAAGTTTATATGGCATGTTTTGTTTCGAGCCAGTATAATGTAAAATGAGAGTTAACGAATTACCATCAATGGATAGTTTATGCAGTTGAATCCGAGGGTGTAAATAGAAGCCTGTTGGTCCTAAATGTGCTTCAATACCTTCGTAATTATTACTTTTGAATCGAAAAAAATTTTCAAAATAATAATGGTCTTTTGTTCCTTGCTTAATCTCATTCATTTCCATGTTGTAAATTTCAACAGCAGGTCTTGCAGCACATTCCATATCTATAAAAAAAGCAGTGATCTCCTGTAAGAAATGATCATAATTGGATTCAATTTTTTGTTCAGTAAACTGAATAAGTTCTTGCATCCCTCGCATAAGAAAAAGAAGTGAAGGATTTGCCTGTGTTATATTATGTTCAGTTTCTGGTAAGTTATTCTTTTTGGCAAATTCTCTGTAAGCTGCTTCTAATTTTGGATCAAAAAGTATACCACCATTTTTTTTGGCCTGTAAAAAATTTGAAAAATCTTTTATCATATCATCTGTATTCGCAGATATGACCTCTTTATGTATGTCGATTAATTTTATAATTAAATCTATATAATCACTATGTGCCATTGTAGATTCACCAATCTTATTGCAATACTATATTTATGAATATATTTCCCAGTTATTTCGTTGAAAATTCCAATAAATTGCAAAATAATTATATTTATTGTATATTTTTATCCAAAATAGATTCTTTTTACTTTCACCGAATAATTTGTCTCTTATACCTTTATCCATTTCTTCACATTTGATATAATAATCATGTTTCTTAAAAAATTGTTCATATATTGTTTTAATATAGTAAGTCATCTTTTTTATTGAAATTTCGATATCATCTTTTTCAGGTATTTCAGTTCCAAAGCCTGGTAGAATTTGGAATTCTCCTTTTGTTGTATTAATGAACAATTCTAAAAAATTTTTTATTTCATTTTCTGTGGTTACTTTTTCTGACGTTCTGTTAAACAGTTGCCAGAAAGACCCTAAGGTATCTGTTATACTTGTCATATCTATTAATTTAATTTAATTTTTTTGCCTTTTATGATTGTATTACCTTTTGCATCAATAGAAATTTTACCTTTACTTGATTTCAAATCAATAGACCCTGATACCCCTCCAATATCAGTGATTTTTATAGTTTTTCCCGCTAAGATAATCGATCCAGAACTATCTATTGTAATACTTCCCCCTCCACATGATAATACAATTTTAGATTTACTAGTAATATTTATATCCTTAGATTTACTATTAATATTAACATCCTTTTTAGAATCAATATTTACTTTATCGGAATTAGATATAAGATTAATCACACCTGTTTTTGTTATCTCAAAACTGCCTTCATTCCCTCTCGTTAGCAATATTTGAGAATCACTATCTTCTGTCAATTCGTTAGTAGTTTTAATAGAAATAGCACCATTTTCTTTTATCGTTATACTGCCAGAGTCACCTCTTTTTATAAGAATTTGAGAATCGCTATTTTCAGTCAGATTACCAGATGCGTTAACAGAAATATTGCCTTTGCTATTTAAGTTATAATCAATCTGTCCCCCATTGACATTCATTTCTAAAGTGATTTTCTGATTGGCACAAAGGACAATTCTTTGTTTGTTCGCTTCACTTTCAGCTTCCCAAAATTCCAATACAAGATTATTTGGCGTTTTCAGTGCTGCTGTTTCCATTTGTGCAACACCAGAATTTGGCTGCATTTGTGTAAGCGCACCGGTTAAAAAAGACGAGTCAATATTATAAACACTCCCCAGACATACAGGTCGATCAATATCACCATTTTCAAAAGCGATAATCACTTCATCACCAACTTCAGGCATGACATAAAATCCATGATTTTTTCCGGCAAAGGGCATCACTAATCTGACCCAGCAGGAAAATTCAGGCATATGAATCAAGCGTTTATCCGGATCTTTATCCCACAAAAATCGGATCTTAATTCGTCCAAGATCGTTTGGATCTGCATTGGCTTTCGCAGCAGGAGAAATCACAATTGCTTTTTGAAAACCAGTAGATTTTATTTTTTTATGGTTACATATAGGAACATAAGGTACTGTTGCTTCTCTTCCAAATAGATCAATTCTGTATTCTTCAGATCGTGTTTGTACAACACCCTTTGAGCCAACAGTTTCTGTGCCAATAAACTCCCATGAAACTTCATGTATAAACATTTGTTGATCCAAGCCTGAAATAGTAACAACATCACCAGTTCGTACCCCCACTAAAGGTTTATTATAATTATTCGAATATTTTTCATTATGTATATGGACTTTATGCTGATCATACTCAAATTGTTTACCCAATGTAGTTAAATATTGACGTACTTCTTCTTTGTTTGAATAATGCAATTGGATATAGTTTTCAAAAAAACCTTTGCCGATGGTAATAGATGATGTTGGAACGTCTTCTGGTAAATTACTATATGAGTAAACGTAATCCGCATCTCTGGTTTCTAAAATACATGAAGGATCTTTTGAGCTATAGTCAAACATGGCTTGTGTATGAATAGGGATTTCATAGGCTTCAGGAAGAGAAGCGATGCATGATCTAAAAAGAATTGTGCCGGCATTTTGAATAAAATGAACACCATAAGTTTCGCAAATTCTCAGTAGAAAATAGAGATCATCTTCGTTGTATTGGGTAAGATATGGAATAGGCTCCTGTGGTAATTCTTCAAAAGCTACATTTGTAACGCCGTATTCAGAAAATTTTGAGCGGTAGGGTTGTAAAATTGTAGTGATAATATCTTCCAATTTATTCACACCAGCTTTAATATTATCTGGATCTGCTGAAAAAATACGTGCATGACTTCCTTTTTTTAATAGATAAAGAGGGTGGCGAACGATCAATTCTATACCCCCTAATTCATTACCAATAATATATTTTCTATTTTCTTCTGCAACATATCCTCGATATTCAGTTGTTACTTTTCTTCCAAAAGAAAAATGATCTGCATTAACGCTTTCATTATCAAAAGTAATTGTTACTTGAACATTTAATAATGGTGCTTCAAATAATTTGTTAATTGATGGAATAATGATAATTGAAGAATAAAAAGGTGTTGTTAAAGACTCTTGAACCTTTATAGAGCTTAACCGATTTTCTGTTGCACTTTGATTTCCAATTTTCAAGCTAAAGGGTATTTCTTTTTGTGAACTCATAATCTAAATGATCCAAAATATTAGTTGACCTTAAAAAAAAATAACAGGTTACAGCTTGACATTTTATACTGTAAAGTCGAAATTTGTATACTAGATAATTCAAATTCATAAAAAAAAGAATTACAGATTTAGATTTAAATAAAGATATAAGAAATATTAGATATATCTATCAATGGAATCTAAATCTGTAATCATCTTAAGAATATTTACAATAATTACTAATCACCAATCTGAAAGACTGTTGTCTTTGTACCTTCTCTTGGTTGGTTAGCTCTAGAATATTTCCATGTTATTTCTGATGCAGATAATTTCAATTGTTCAATATAAGGTGTTTCTGCATTAGGCCCCCTATTGTTTGGCGTATCATCTGATATATCTAAAAGCAAAACCTGGCTTTCTAACACTTTTACTCTTTTTAAAATCATAGTGAAATGGTTCACAGAATGAGGATCATTTCTATTATGAAAAAAATGAAAAGACATTTCACCTATAACCAAATTTCTAATAAGACATTCCTTAAAGAATGGCGTATCGATATCCAGATTTTTCCACAATAACAAGGGCCATTGTTTGATGCCTTGAACGTTATTGTTCCCATCAACTAAACACTCACTTTTTTCTTCGAGTTTATAAATCTCTTGATATTCTCCTCTATCGAAATTTGGATTATCATGTGAAGCTTTTCTGCCAGAAAATGGATTTTGCACATTTTGTGGTGGATCAGAGACTTTAAACAATATTTTGTTTGCCATAGTTTTTTCTCCTTCTTTTTTTTAAAGATAAATTGCTTTCCGAACAAGAATTTACCAAAATAAAAAAATAAAACCGGTCTTGTAAACAACATACTGCATTTTAACGTCCAATAGCTAATTTTAAGCAATCATGGTATATCCTTTTTCGGTAATCATTCTATATATAAGTCAATTAAATTTTATTCTCTACCAATGTTTTCAGGTTCATTAGGGTTATTATAAAGGTATGATGGCGGTGTATCAATTTCAATGTATATTTTTCTTATTGTTTCATTAGGAGATATACTTATCCGAACAAATGCTGTATCTCCTTCTGCACCTATTTCAATGATGTCGTAATCTTTTAAAGCTTTAATGGGTTGCCCAGCATCAAATGCATAACCACCATCTTTTTCCATGTTACAATAAATTGTCATGAACTCTATAACATCTTGTTCAAAATTTTCTTGAACTACACTTTCTGGTTCACCTACATATGCATAAGTCAGAATTATCAATCCTCTTTCAATCATATCTTGAACTAGTGCGGTAGTTAATGAATTGAACATAGCCTGCCTTGCTTCTTCAAAATATTTATCTTTTTTTATTTTACCACCTTCTATTGCTTTTTTTAAATCAGAAGGCTTTAAATTTTTAAAACCATTTGGATATTCAAGTAACGTTTGAGCTTCAGTAAAGGATAATTTTTCTTTAATCGTTTCATTGTCACCATCTATAAATAACTGTCTTTGTAATGGAGTTAGTTGACAGTCTTTTGTTAATTTTGGCAAATAAAGAAGATCATAGTTCCATAATGTTAAGGTATATTGATTTTCAGATAAACATCTTTTAGTAGAGTTTTGACTTGGACTGAAATTATTGTATGAGTCTATACTCAATGCGCTTCTTTGACCATATAGTTTTCCTGAAAAGCCTAACTCTTCGAAATTTTTAATGAGAATTTTTGCCATAATAGAAACCGGTGGCGCAAAACATACCTCATCAATTAAAGTTTTATCATAGCAACGTAAACGTGATCCGACTTGAAACTTCTTTTCTAATAAATCTGTATTAATAATATAATCATTAAAAATATTAGAGAGCCGTCTCTTATAATCTGGTTTAATTTTTTTCAACGCATTAAAAAAAGCTGATTTTTTATATTCTCGAACCCAATCATTAATTCTGTCTGGCAATTTTGAATAGCTTTTTAATCCAATTACTGCAGCACTATCAACATTAAAATATATATGAAAACAATTTTTATGAGCATAACTTGCAAGAAAAGTAAGAGCATTAGCGTGCTTTATTGATTCGGCTTTGTTTACATGTCCCAATCGAAAAAAAATAAAGAGTCCATGAAGACTGTTCTTAGATACCAAATTCTTGTGGATATGCGATTGATTGATTGAATCCGCTAATTTTGATTCCAGTAATACTTGTTCATCTAATAATTGTTCTAAAAACTTATCTCTTGATGTGTTGTATACTATTATTGCAGTTTCCATTAGTTTGTCTACTGGGAGAGCTTCATTTAGTGCAAGTATTGATGATTTTAGTTCTTTTACTTGCTTTTCAACCTGATCTACAATTTTTGATCTACAATCCATCAGTGAACCTTTCACCTCAATCAAATATTGCAATATATCTTGTACATTATTAACTTTTTCTTTATTCAAATCTTCTTTTACACCTGTAATAATTCTTTTAAATAATGAGTTGTTGTCTTCTTGTTTTACGTCTTTTATTTTGTGTATTGGTTCGAAAAGTGATGTTGTGGAATTACTTGTTCGCATTTTATTTGTCCTCCTTTTTTTGTTCAAGCAAGTCTTTTATTTCATTTAGATAAATGTTATCATTCAACATTGACATGAAATCCTTACCCAAATCACTCAATAAGAAGTTATCAATAAATTTATTCATATCACTTGTTTCTTTAGTTATAAGTTTTGATGTATTAGTATAATTATCATCTATATAATTTATTAGGTTATCAATAATATTGATAATATTATTGATGTGAGTTAAACCTTTTTCTTCATTCTGTAAGCGAGCTTCATCTCTTTCAATAACTTTTACCATTTCATCTTGCAAAAAATCATTTGGATTTTTAAAATTTAATGTTAATTCACTTTCTTTTTTCAAACCAGGAAATATTTTACGAGTTTCTGTATTATTTATTTTAACTTTAGCTCTAGTCTCCCATTTTTTTTCCATACATTTACTCAGGTCACTCTGACTTCTCAAAGGTTCTGAAGTTGTGTCAAGTTTTTTTTCATAATCTGGATCATTAACATTATCTTCTAAACATGAAAATAAGCCTATGATATAAGCAATATCTTGTTCTTTATTAACATCTACTGTTAAATTATTATACTTTTGCCTTTTTATTTCATGATATGGTAGTTCAACGGTTCCTACGCTTTTTTGATTTGTTTGTCCCATTTTGACTCTCCTTATATTATTGATATTAACTGATAAAATATGTTTGTAATAACATATACTTCAGTTTATTGAGTTACCTAATAACTTATAATTATAAATAAGCTTAATTCCACATAATAATAGCTAAATGGCTTTGTAATAGATCTTTTGACAGAACATTATTCTGACCTATTTTGAAATAATCATTATTAATGATTTTCATATATAACAAAGTTAAATCAATTAGTTTACTATATAATACAGGATAATGTTTTCCAAATTCAAAAAGTCTTGGGATCAAATCAGTATCCTCACTTTTTAATGGTAGGACATCAAGCCATAAAGAAATTAATGTTGGAAGAATTTTTTCTTTTAATTGTATCTCTAATTTTGATTCTTTTGGTTCAGACTTGGATTTCTCTAATAAAGAAAATATTTGCGAACTATTATTACTGTAATAACATTGGATTCTCAGTAATCTAATAAGAAAACGATAATATTCATAAGGCTCTGGATATTCATTTCTACGACTTATATCCTGCAAATATTTATCTGCTTTTTCAAATTGATTTGCTTCAAATTTTTTCGTATATTCGATAAGAAAATCAGGAAAAATGTATTTTAGAAATGAAAGCTCAGTATTTGTCTCTTTTCCAGTATTAGTTTTAATACCTGAATTTTCTTTACCCGAAATCTTATTCTGTTGTCCACTTATGTTTGTATTTAGCATATTACTATCTAATTTTACATTTGATTTTCCACCTGATACTTCCTCAAGGCCTGTAGAAAAAAGACTTGTGGTATTTATATTATTATCAAAACTTTTTATATCAGGAAGATTTTGCTGAAAAAAATCAATTAGCTTGTTAAATTCCTTTGACCCTTTTATATCCGAATTCAATATAAAAGGTTTAATATTAACAAATTTCTTGAGTAGATTATCATTCTTTTCAAGTTTCTCTAAAAATTTTTCAAAAAAATCGTAACTTAGATTATTAGCATCTTTGTTTTTAGACTCTTTATGGCTCAAGAGCCAATTACATTTATACAAGCAATAAAAAGAAAAATAACCATAACCTGCATTGGCTGTTTCAAGTATTAATTTTTCCCATAAAAAACTAAGAAATGAATGCTGATATATTAAGCCCTGATAAAGATTTTGTTTACGATTATATTTGGCTTTTTTGCCAGCTAAAATCAATTTAATATCATTTTCTGCAAATTTCAATTCATTATCATAGCGAACTTCAGATAATTTATTGTTATCTTTGAAAACATCATACTCAGCACAAATAAATCGCTGAACAATTTCCCATTCAAGATCATTAGTAAGCTCTTCTTGTATATATCCCTCAATGTCATTCATTCTTTTACCCTTTGGTAAGAAATATTGATTACTTGTTTGTCCCCATCCCTAAAATTAATATACTGGCTAAAATCAGAAACCCGCCAAAAATTTAAGTCAACCTTCCCATCATTATTAAAATCAAAGCCAGCCAAAGGGAAGTCAATACTACTTCCCCATTGAATTTTTTCGTATTTGCAATTGGGCCAAAGCCCTTCATAAAGGATATACCATGTCCCATTTTCAGGACGCCAAAAGGCCAGTTCAACCTTACCATCTTGATCGTAATCACCTGGAACTGGTATATCATTGTGATACCCCCAATGAATGATGTCATACTCGCCATCTTCAAAAGAACCTTTGTATCTGATATACCAGCAGCCATTGATAGGGCGCCAGGTTATGATTTCGTCTTTATGATCACCATTATAATCAAAAACAAATGGTATATCATTGGGTATCCCCCATAAAACTTGTTTGGTTTGTTGATAATTTTCTGTTGATAATTGATAATACCAATCGCAATGGCTTGGCCTGTATAAAATGATATCATTTTTTGAATCACCATCAATATCCCCCTTTAATGGGACATCGCCTGGCAAAGCAATATTCAATACTAATTTGTTTTCAATATTTGTTGGATCTTCATCTGAAAATATAAAATATTTAATGTAACCTACGTGTGTATATGAGCCACAAGCGATAAAGGCAATCAGATTTCTATTGTCATATGTGTATGGGGATATATGACCTTCCATGTTCTTTAATGGGGATACATTACCTTGAAAACTCAAATTGTCCTCTGATGAAAAATAAGAAAATTTTTTAATTTTAAAATCATCGTCAAGATGAATCAATTTAACCCTGAACTGATTTGTTTCAGACACATTTGCAGTTAAAACAAATTCATTTCTTCCAATGTTATACGCCATATCCAAATGTGTACTGCCCAGTGTACTTGAAGATTGTAAAAAAGTTTTCACATGCACTGTTGTTTCTTTTGGGAAAATTGGATTTGTTGATCTAAAGATATGCGTATTGAAACCTTTTTCTGTTTGTTCAGAAAACATCATATAAAAATAACCATCAGGTGCATGAACAACCGATGGTGAATGCAAATCAGTTTTATTTGAAACAATATTTAATATATGAAGATCATTATAATAAATACCATTTTTTGATTCAGCAACGATGATACCTGTTCTTTCAGTTTTTTCTTTTGACTGATAACCACTGTAATATAAATAATAATGATGATTAAACTTGATCACATTGGAAAGTCCATCATAGACATTATTCACATCCAATTGCCACTCCACTGCTTCTAAATGATCTATATTTGCGGCTTCTTTATACATTAAACTGTTATCACCACTGGCCCACAATTTAAATTTATGATTGCTTTCATCAAATACGATCAAGGGAGAATTGGTATATGAATAATCGTTGATATCAATGATGATTGAATGAACAAAGGCAGGTTTTATATCAGATACCGCATAATGATACGTAATCAGACAAAAGAACAATAACCAACATGTTGTTCTAAGTGTTTTCATTTTTCACCTGTACGAAATAATTGTTAAAGAGCGTAAAAAACTAAGGAAAGTTAAAAACGAAAGGATTTTAAATAAATAAATAAAAAAAACCAAGGGAAATAACTGGAAATTTTTTAAGATGGGATGACAATGCGATTATGTTACTCTAAATTTTTTCGCAATTGTTTAAGAGCAGAACATAACTGTAAAAGTTCATCTCTGTGATCAGATGGAACGTCATAGGTTTTCAGTACATATTCTGCTGTAATTAATGTAGACGTGCCATTGTCCTTTTTATATATTTTGTTCTTAATAAATGCTTCTGAGTCAGATAAAATGGTTTCTATTTTTTTAGCCCTGTTGAAATAGTTGTTAATAATCCAAATTTCAGAGGCTTTAAATTTGTTTACTTCTCTAATTAGCTCTAATTTATTGTTACCGGTTAATTCTTCATAAATGGATACTGTTTTTCTTAAGGTTTTTCTGATCAACAGCTTAATGTTATATTTATTTTTGAAATGCGTTTGAATGATTTCATCAAGAACGTCTACATGCTTGAGTTTTGATTTATCAATAAAATCAACCGCACCTGCTTTCATTGAATTAACAGCAGTGTCTATCGTTAAAGAATTACCTGTTATCACAATAGCCAGGATATTTGGAAAATGATGATTCAGGAAATGCAAAAGCTTCATACCATCAATTTCAGGCATCACGATATCGGTAATAACAATGTCAATATGTTCATTTTGCAATATATCTATGGCTTCTTTTCCATTGGCGGCTTTATAAATGGTATAGATAGACCGCAACTCCAGTAAAGTCGTAAGAAGCTCTATAATATAAGGTTCATCATCAACTAAAAGAATATTTGCACGTATTTTATCCATTTTTTTCACTTGTAAGGAATCATAAATGTTAATATCGTTCCTTTACCTTTCTGACTATCAATTAAGAATGTAATGTTGTATTCATCTGAAAAAGCTTTCACAATTGAAAGACCAATTCCCGATCCGGTGGTACTGAAAAAAAGTTCTTTACATCGTTTTTGTTCTGTTTTGTTCATACCAATACCATTATCCTCAAACTTATAGATTAACAATTTTTTAAAACGATGTCTGTAAAGATGAATAGAAATCTTTTTTTCAAAAGATTTCTGAGTTGTTGATTTTTTATTCAACGCATGAATACTGTTTGTAATCAAATTTTCTGTGACATGCTGGATTTTTTTGTAATTTACATTTATTTGGGGTAAATCAATTTCAAAGTCAGTATCAACTTCTATACGATTTGCTTCAAATTCATCATTAAAAAATGAAAGCGCAGATTGAATGGGTTCACATATGTTGATAGCCCCACTTTTGTCTATTGTAACTTCTGTTCGAACAAAATCAGAAAAAGTATCAATAATATCAAAAAAACGTTCAATTTGCTCATCAATTTTTCTTATGATCTCAAACTTATCTTTTTTAATGGTTGAGTCAAGTAAAAGTTCATTTAATAGATTATTAGATAAGCGTATAATATACATTGGATTTTTAAGCTGATGGGTCATTTTTAAAACAATGTCTTTTTTATCAGATTGTTTTCCCATATAAGCTTTTGTAACGTTTCTTTTGTAATTCAGGATATCAAAATAAAACAACAGAGTAATCAATATCAGAATCAACACACAAAACGTAATTATCAAATAAGCAATAATATTTTTTTTAAAAGGTTTAAAATAATCAACATCATAATACATTTCTGCTTTGCCTAAAAATGTTTTTTTTAGCGAATATAGCGGCAGCTTTACAAAATAATTCGAATCATTGATATTTCCAGTTTCTATCGTACCATTTTCAAATATCAGCTTCATTCCAACAATAAAATGATTCTGTTCAGCAACCAACACTTTTTCAATTGCAATAGAAATATTCTCTATTAAGTTGTCGCTTGCACCTGTGTTTGCCGCAATTTTGTTGAGTCTTGCCTCAGATAATTCCCTTGCAATTAATTCAGACTTTTTTCTTATTTCAGGGGAAAGAATAAAATACCAATATAGATGAATGGCTAAAATTATTATTCCCAAGACTGAAATTGAAATAAAAATGGTAACTTTATTCTTAAAAATGAACATTTTAATGGTTACGCTCTTTTGATGTATCTAAGTAAGTATCTAAGGTTTAGTTTTATAAATCGTACAAATATCTAAAAAAAATTCATTTATTTTTATTTTTGATTGTTCCAAAGCTGTAAGATTTATATATGGCAAGATAATATCACTGATATCCATACTGGCTACAATTCCTCTTTTTAAATCACCATAAAATGGTGAGAAAGTAATAATTGTTTTGGCTTGAGCAAAATGTATTATATTTTGGAACAAATTATTGTCATCAGTATGATATAAAAATTTTTGAACCAAAAATATCCCGGCAATTTTTTTATTACTGGCGAATAAAGCCATTGGTTCCCTTGTAACTTCAACCTTAACCTGCCTTCCTTTGATATCCTGAATTTTGATAGCAATATAATTTGCTAATTTTTCAGAAAAATTTTTTTTATCTTTATAAATCAAGACTAACAGTAAATATGATTCATTTTTTTCGATATTCTGTTTAGAATCAATATCTTTTATTTCACCAACTATCGTTAAGAACAGGTCTATCCCCATCCAAACATGATTATCCTGTGCACAAACATTAACGTTTGATATAACGATGGATAGTAATAAAAATCCGACTACTATATATTGTTTATAAATATTCATTTGTCCAATTAATCTGCTTTAATACTGTCATATTGAAACTTGTTGCGTTAATATTCCCAAGATATATTAAATAACCATTGACGATCTGAACGGCTTAAATCATCAAAATTATCGAATTGCTCTGAATAAATAACTGATGGATAATGTGATGTTGTATTTAATACGTTATGAATATTTATTTGAAAAGAGATCCCTTCGTAAAAGAGATTGTATATATTAAAAGCAACATTAAAAATTCCATATCCATTTAAATCTTCTCTCGGATCATTGGGAGATCTGTGAAAATTGCCAAGATATCTATATCCCACATAGAAGCTGTAACGTGGCTTAGTGTAAGTTAAACTTGCATTTGAAAGCCAGTCAATAGAATGAAATATTTCCTCCTGTGTCTTTAAACTTTTTGTTTTTACATAAGAAACATTCATGTTAAATGCAAGCTGATGCGTTAATTCATTTTCCAATTCAAGTTCAAATCCTTTAAACTGGATATCCTCTTCTGAAGAAAAAGCTTCTATTGATTTATGATTATCGAGTTCAGAATAAAATAGAGATGTTAGAAATTTAAAATGGGTATCATCATCTTTTAATTTTTCAAAAATATAACATAATTCATACATGTCTAATTTTTCTCGATTGACAGGTCTTACACCTGAAGAAACCATTGGAAATAATTGAAACACAACAGGTTGAATTTTATAGGGTATATATCCCTGAGAATATTCGGCTTTATATATGTTTGAAAAAGATTCTTTTTTGTCTTTATAGACAGTTGCAATTTTGGGGCATAATTGATTATCATTAAACTCATAACGAAAGCCGGCTGTAATAATACCACTATTACAAAATTTTATTTGATCTTGAACTGTTAAGCTATGCGTTTCCAACTTATTTTTATTGATCATATCTTTATATAATTTTTTTTCAGAACCTTCTATCATATCTTCTATATTAAGGATTGAAACATTTGTAAATGACCATCCAACTAAAAAATGCTGCCAAAGATATTTATCTAAAAATTTTTTATTGCTATGATTAAATTTTTGGGGAAGCCATCTTTTTTTGTAAAACAAATCTACGCCACCGCTTATTATTTTTTCTGCATAATAGACAGAATAATCTTTTTCATTATAAAGCAAATCTGGTTGATGCAAATTAAAATCGCCTTTTTGAATTGATATATTACAGTCAAGATATATTTCGTTTTTATTGGTTTCATACAGATTGATTTGTCTTTTAGCTGTTACTCCAATCAAGTTTTCTTGAAATATAAATCGGTTATCAGAAGGGTTTGAATATGTGGATTTTTCTATAAAATCACCTTGTTTTTTTTCAATATAATTAACATCAACGATAAAATCATTATATTCTAAATTCAAAAAACATGTTTGTATGTGAACATTTTGGTTTGCGTCTGAATTATTATTAAATATTTGATAATTGGGGGTATCAAAGACAGACGTGTTTATGCTAAATGTAAAGTCATTCTCTTTTAAGGCTTTTCGTTTTTTTTCAAGGTTTATTTGATAAATATAATCCTCAAATCTAATAAAACCAGGATTTGTATATTCGATTCTACTACACATATTCGTAACATCAATCAAAGCCCTTAATGATGGATATGAATAAATAGCAGTACCACCTAAAGAACTTGCGCTATCTGTTTTTAGGGACAATAAAATATTTTTCTTTTTTGTTATTATGTTTATTGCACTTAAGTATCCATAGTCACCATAAAGTGAGGATGTTGGAGAACGAATAATTTCAATGTAATCAACCTGTTCAATAGGAATATCTAATAAAGGATTTGGGCCATATGGCGTTGATTGAAAAGGGTTACCATTCACAAAAATTTTTAAATAATTTGTTGAAGAATTTTTTGCAATTCCTCTGATAATTGTTGTTAGATAGCCTTTTTCATCAAAAGAAATTGCAAAACCTGATATATCAGATAACGCTTCCCATAAATGATTCTTACCACGACTTTTGAGTTCTTTTCCATGTAAAATTTTGACAATACCAGGTATATTATCAATTGCAATAGGATTTTTGTTCAAAAGAGAATACTGGATTGATGTGTTATGGTTACTATACTGATTTATATTATTATATGGTAGATTTTTATTGAGTCTTTTAAGGACGCATTTTTTGATCATGTTTGACTTTGTATGATTGAGGACATATTCAAAAAAATATTTAGCTTTGTTCAATTGGTTCAATCTTAAATAACATATTCCACTGTTATAACGAGAGATAATGTCAGAAGAATATTTATCAATAATTTGACTTAAATAATTCAATGCTGTTTGATAATCGCCTGATAGATAATACAGGTATGATATATCATGCATTAAATCTAAAAGGTCAATGTCCTGGTTGATATCCAACACCAGAATTTTTTTCAATAATATTTGTTTTGCAGACTGATAACGCTGTAATCTTAAATATATTTTAAACAATAATTGATTATACAAAATATGGTCAGGATATAATTGAAGCGTTTTATGAATATTTTTTTCAGCAATATCGTACTCTCTTTCTTCATATGATTTCATTGATTTTTTATAATAATAATCATTTTCACTGAAATCCATGGAAAAACCAAATGAGTGAATACACACAAATAGTAAAGGTAACATTCTGATATCTATTTTCATAAAATCAAATTTCCTTAATATAATTGGTTATTATATACTTATATAACAAAGTCATTACAATTTAGCTATTTAATATTATTTAGAATGTCTGAAGAATATTTTTTGATAAATATTTTTGATATTTAAACAATATTTTATACTACTGGTAATATAAAATGTCAATTTAGAATATAATTCAGTATGATATTAATTGAATTTATTCAAACACGGTTGATTTGAAAATCATAGATATGTAAAATGAAGAATTAAATTTTAACACCGATAAAAATATATTCAATATATGATTTGTAACGTTGACCGGTGAAGTGACCTACAATGACAATCCTGTTCCAGGCGTTGTTATTGTTGGTGTATCGGATACACTCTATCGAAATACGACAGTTATCGGCTATAATTATACATTAACCGGCCTTTTACCC
>Ga0272440_1001550_pt1 | contig 18699 bp, 3 predicted proteins | sample SSMMMBAug17_FD_192440 | JGI IMG/M metagenome (GOLD analysis project Ga0272440, IMG submission 192440) | Marine sediment archaeal communities from Little Sippewissett salt marsh, Falmouth, MA, United States - SSM-MMB-Aug17 | ecosystem: Environmental > Aquatic > Marine > Wetlands > Sediment ...
CATCAGATGACATTTGTGGCTGGGTAGCAAACAATGAATTATTGTTGTTTGCAAGTTGAAATGTCAATGTTTGATCACTTTCATCTGGTGGCCCCGGGCTGATATTAAGAGCAAAATTAGGAATAGTTTGTGTACCGGCATCTTCAAGAACAGATAAAGTCTGTTTGGATAAATCAAATGAAGGTTGGTCATTAACCGGTTCCACATTTATGGTTAAATACAATGTTGAACTGGTATTAATGCCACCATTATCAGTAGAACAGCTATCTTCAAGAAAAACATTTAATAATTTTTCACCATTGGCATTGGGTAGAGGTTCAAACAGGAGGCTGCCAATACCTTCTTCAACAATAATTTTTGGCATTTCAACAAATAAATCATTTCCACCCTGAACACCCACATGAAAAAATAATTGTTGTTTAGATTCATCTGCTCCCCCTCCAGGGCTGATTTGCGTAACCCAATTGACATATTCTTTTAACCCTGAATCTTCAAAAACAGTTATATCCGGACCAAGACTGAATGATGGTGCATCACAGATTGGAAGAATATTAATTGTAAATTGTTGCGAAGAACTTGTATCCTGACCACTGTTTGAAATGCCACCACTATCTTTGAGGACAACAGAGACCAAAGCCATTCCTGATGCATTGGCTTTTGGTGTAAACACCAAATCTCCATCAAGAGAAATGGTGGGCTGCTGAGAGAACAAGTCTGAATTATTCGATGTTACACTAAAAGATAAGGTTTGATCCGATTCATTGGATGGCCCTGCAATAATATTCTTTGCCCACTGTAAATATGCTTGTTGAGGAGAATCCTCATATATTTCAATATTAGCGCCCACTGTAAATGATGGCGAATCATTGACAGGAGTTACCGATAATGTAAATGATTTGGGAACACTTTGTTTTTTGTCTAAAGCCCCATTGGTAGTCCCTTCATCTTCAAGCGTAACTGTAATTACAGCCGATCCATTGGCATTAGCACTGGTCTCCAATATTAGTGTGCCATCAGAGGTAATGGAAGGTAATCTTGAAAATAAATCATCATTGTTTGTATTTATTAAAAATTTGATGGGTTGATCGCTTTCATTATAAGGATATTCATTATCTTGACTATCTGGTCCAGCATTAATGTTGTCAACCCAATTATCAATACGTTGCTCTCCACTGTCTTCAACAATAACCTTTTGTGCAGCCATATTAAATGATGGGATATCATTGATTTCTGTAACATCAATGGTTAATTCATGAGTACTGCTTATCAATCCAGCAGAATCTTCAACATAAACAGACACAAGTGCTTTTCCAAAAGCATTTGGTTTTAAGGTAAAGCTTAAATATCCATTGCTGGACCAAATGGTTGGTGGGTAATCGAACATGGATTGCTGATTGGTGGTTACATGAAAAGACAGTGTTTGACCGGACTCATTTGAAGCACCAGCGCTGATTTGTGTTGCCCATTCCAGATCATGCTTTCCTGAATCTTCCAAAAAGGTCAAGGTGGTAGCTGTTGGCACAAATGAAGGCGGGTCATTTATTGCGTTAATATTAATAACAAATACTTTAGGATTACTGGTATCCTCGCCATTGCGGTCAGTGCCACCATTGTCTTTAACACGAACTGTAATATTAGCTGTTCCGTTAGCATCAGGTGCAGGGGTAAATGTTAATGTGCCAGAGGATGTTATGCCTGGTCCTGCTGAAAATAATTCAGGATAATCACTTTCAAGAATATATGACAGTATTTGGGTAGACTCATCAGTTGCTCCAGGGCTGGGGTTTCCTGCCCATAATGGAAAAATTTGTGCAGGATCATCTTCATCAACTGTTATTTCCGGTCCTGGTGTAAAATTCGGTTTATCATTAACGGGTAAGATATCAATAATACATTGTTTAGGATCACTAGTATCACGGCCTGACGCATTTGTTCCGCCATCATCTTTTAAATATATTGTCAGTGTTGCCGTTCCATTTGCATTTGGTGCAGGAATGAAAGTCAATGTACCATTATCATGAATGGATGGCATTTGACTGAACAATTGACTTTGTTTGGATGTTACTTCAAACCATAACCGTTGATCTAATTCAGTCTCGGCTCCAGGACTTATATTTTGTGCAAATTGTGAAATACTCTGTGTAATGGCATCTTCCCATACTTCTATATGAGCATAATTAGAATTGATGGTAAATGTTGGTGCATCGTTTACATCAATAATGTTCACTGAAAAATACTTATCATCACTGGTATCTGCACCATTGTTTTCTGTACCACCATCATCTTTAAGCCGAACAGTAATTACCGCAATACCTGTTTTATTCGGTGCAGGTGTAAATGTAATGGTTCCGTTATTTGCAATACTGGGTTGCAATGAAAACAAGTCTGTTTTATCAGCAGAAACTTCAAAGGTAATCATTTGATTTGACTCGTTGGTATGTCCTGATGCGCCAGCATTTATTTCTTTAACCCAGTTTTCAATCCGAGTAAGACCACCATTTTCATACACTGAAATGTCATTTTCAATTGAAAATTCCGGTCGGTCATTCACAGCTATTACGTTTATATAGACAGTCGCTTCTTTTGATACACGATTGCCATCATTTACTTTAAATGTAAATGAATCAGGTCCATTATAATTTGAGTCTGGTTTATATGTTCTTGATGCTCCGGTGCCGAGTAAGGTTCCTTTGGTTGGTAGCTGATAAATTTCATAAGTCATCTCATCGCCATCTTCGTCGGTTGCCATCAATTGAATATCTGTAGGTATATCCTCAAGAACATTTTCTGTTCGGGATTCTGCTACAGGTGGGGCATTAGTAGACTCATCAGCGCCCATATCATAACCCAACTCATCACCTTCATATTCTTTACCAAGCGGTCGTTTATCGCTATCAATATCAGTTATAGGGGCATCTAAATCACTGGCTCTGTTTTTACATGGAGAGCCCTGATCAAGATGGTAAGTTTCATCTGTTGTAAACATTGGATCGCTATTGATATTGCCTGAATAATCCTGCCAATTCGTGTCAGCAATATCAGAATAGGTTATCATTGCTTTGCCATCTCCAGGCTCAGAATTTATATCATCACCACCATTCCATAAAATGCTGCTGCGAATATTGACTTGAGGTGAAGCATCGGGCTGATCAGCAAATACATGAATACCATTTCCTGATCCAGAGGCATGATTATCCACTACTGTAGAAAAATGAACAAATGGTGCTGATACATTTGAAAAATAAATACCACCGCCATCAACGGCATCGTTATTAGAAATAATGGTATTACGAAATTCAGGTGATTCACTTTCAGCTGCATATATTCCACCACCCTTCTCAGCAGGTCTGTTATTGTTTATTAGGCATTTATCAATCAACGAGGACTGGTTTGACCACATGGCCAGGCCACTGCCATAAGCAGCGTCGTTATTGCTTATTGTCATTTGACGAATAATAGCAGTTGTCATATTAAGAAATAAACCACCACCATAATTTTCTGATATATTGTCATCAAGTGTTACCTGATAGCTGTTTAGCCTGGCGCCTGCAAACAAGTATATCCCACCCCCACTATCTTCAGCAAAATTGTGTGAAATATAAGCAAAGCGAAGCAAAGGGTCTGCTTCATATAAGCAGGCAATTCCTCCGCCATAGGGAGCTGTATTATCATGAATCTGAACGCCTAAAATACTTGGATTAGAATCTTTATCCTTTACAGCAATACCACCACCACTTTTTGTCGCAGTATTATTTTTTATGGTACAATTTGATATACAGGGTGATGAACTATTAGCGATTAAAATACCACCGCCATATGGGGCTTTCCCATCATATAATGTAAATCCTTCAAGTATAGCACCACTGCTTTCTCCCTGATTAAAAGTAACAACACTTCCTAAAGATGAGCCTTTAATTGATGCTCCTGAAGGTCCATTGAGAGAAACAACCTGGATATCCTTACCTTTAAAGGATATATTTTCAAGATATACGCCATCATGAACCGTAATCACATCACCATCAATAGCAGCATCAATAGCATCTTGAATTCTGTAATAAGCGCATCCGGGAGAACAGACCTCTAATTGTCTTCCTGATCCCACCACATTGATATAATTAAGCTTTGTTTCCAAATAACTGCCCTCAAGATCATTAAGCTTAAGGCTGACATTATATTCTGTTTGTACGTTGAAGGTATGAACAGGATTTCTTAGGTTACTTGTAATATTTTGAGTATCACCAAAATTCCATTCACGGCTCACAAAGTCCTGATAGGCAAAGGTAGTATCATAAAACTGAACCGTTAACGGAGCATTTCCAATGGAAGGTTTGGCCGAAAAATTGACTTCCGGTATGACATCCATGACATTAATATATTTGTATTTAATGGCAGTATCTTTATTATTTGAACTGTCAGTCACAACAAGTTTAACTTGATATGTGCCTGGAATGGTATAAAGGTATTTGGGATTTTTATTAAAATCTTGTCCACCATCACCAAATGTCCAGTCCCATTCCTTCAGTTCAAGGTGAGATTGGCTGGTATCTGTAAATTCAACAGTAAGTGGCACAAATCCACTGGTGGTACTGGCTATAAAATTTGCAGAAGGTTTTTCCTTGACAACAATCGTTTTTTCACAACTCAACGTTTGCCCGGTTCCATTGTTGTCGGTAACCGTCAGTAAAACCTTATATTGTCCAGGTTGAGAATAAGTAATTGTAGTAGAATTTTGAACAGATGCTGTTGTTGAGTTACCAAAATCCCAATCCCAATCATAACCAGCATCACCTGAAAAAGCATATCCTTTAAAAAGAACCTCCATACCAGAATTACCACTCAAATCCGACGCATAGAAATCAACATGTAAGACACTATCGTTCCATTCAAAAGCCCCCATATCTACTTGATTGGAATATGGTCTGGGATAGCCATCATGATCAACAGTGACAGCATCCTGTCCTAATGACAATCCGGCATTAATACAGGGCGAACCATTTTTAATTCGGTAATTACCTGTACTTTGACTGGCAAACAAGGGATTTTGTTTGATATTACCTTCACCGGGATAACTACCATTTTTCACATATACATTCGATCCTGTAACCTGGATGGCGTCACCATCGTCTGCACCAATGACATTATAAGTCAGGGCATCAGTCTGCCATAAAATACTGTTTTGAACCAGAACCTGATCGGGTGTCGTTATATCTTCTACAAAGAGAGCCAATCCCTGACCAGATTGATTATCACTGATCGTACAATGTCTGACGATTAAGGATGCGCTTTCAACATATACACCGCCGCCATTGTATTTCGCAAGGTTATCATAAATCACCATATTCACCAAAATAGGTCTGGCATTGTTTGAGACATAAACACCACCACCATTCTTATCCGTTTGATTATTGGTAATAACAGAACGAGATAATGTTGGCGTTGCGCCAAAACAATATACGCCACCACCTGAATCGCCTGAAATATTGTTTTGTATCGTTGAGCTAATGACAAGGGGTGATGAAGAACCGGTAATAAATATTCCCCCACCATTTTTCAATGATGAATTGTCTTCAATGCGGCAATCTTCAATTGTTGGTGAGGCATCATCAATATATATACCACCACCCGTTTTCGCAGCACCATGTCTTACAATAAATCCTGATAATTTAGCACCAGAGGTTTCATTGGTTACAAATTGAACTGTGTGTGTGGAATAATTACCATCTATTATTGCCTGATATGGAATTTCAGATTTAACATGAACAGATGTTCCTTTAAAATTGATATTTTCTTCATATATACCTGGTTTTACCAGAACTGTATCCCCATCGACACTCAAATTTATCGCTTTTTGTATGGTCGAATATCCACCACTTCCCACCTTAATCTGTTTATTAAAAATAGCATCAATGGTATGATTGGCTGAAACATTTGAAAATGTATATGTATATTGATGCGCCTGGCCTTGTGAAACACCATCAACAATTAAATCTGATAAATAAGCATCTGTACCATCAGGTTCAAAGGTATAGATTTTTGTTTCTCCAAAAGAAACAGTGCTCATACCCGTGGAATCAATACTTCCTCCTGTCGTTGCAGAGGCAATAATGGAAAAGCTTTTCAGTTGAAAATTTGCATAAATAGTTTTGTTTGAAGTAATATTGGTTAACAACGCATTTCCTATTCCGCTTGCATGACCAGACCATCCTGAAAATACCGAAGAATATGTATCTGCAACTGCTTTTGCTGTCAGAGAGCCACCGTATGAAACTGTTATAGTTGATGGTAATGACTGAGCGACATCATTAACATAAACCACACCAGAGCCAGTCGATAATGAATTTTTTTGAATGGTCACGGTAAGGTTATTAATTGAAAAATGTGCAGTGACAAACATACCCGAGTGAATGTTAATCCATTCATGTGTTGTTAAGCTATCTGTTCCATCACCATTACCTGTCCAGCTCCACCCATCAAATTTCCATGATCCTGGATAAATAGCCGTTAATTTTAAATCATCACCATATTTCATTGACAATATTTTGCCATCGGGATTATCAATATCAGGTGGGGCCAATTGTGGTGTAATCTCTGTCGATGTATTGACATAACCCGTCAAACTTCCGCCACTTCCTTCTCGACGAATTTGGACAATCAACGTTTTCAAACTGAACGTACCGGTTACTGTAATATCTTGTGTAATGTTATCAATATTTTTAACCGTATTCGTTCCGGTAACAAAGCCCGACCAGCCATCAAATTGTGAAGAGTCTGGATCTGGAGCAGCAGTCAAAGTAACATTTTCTCCATATTTAACCTGTGTAGAGGTAGACTGAATAACACCCTGACCATCACCAGCCCTCATCGTTGAGATATTGAATTTTTTTAAATAAAATGTAACTGTAATTGTCATATTTTCGGTAATATTACTGATTAATACGGATTGATTGTTGACAATAGGCTGTCCACTGCTAAATCCAACCAAATCTGTTGTCATTGCAGGAATGGCAGTTAATGTCAACGAACTGCCATAGTAAACTGATAATTGTTGGACCACTCCAGGTAATGGCCAATTCTTTACCAATCCTTCACTTTCTGCAGTCATGTCAACTTCTGCATTTTTGGGATTTGTTGTGCTGTTATTAGAGTCATGCTGATAATTAATGGAAACCGTTAGACTATATCTTAAAAAATCTGCCTTAAAAGTGTGAGCAGCAGTGACATTAGTAAATGTATAGGTCATGTTGACGCCATCAGCAGTCATTTCATCCAGAACAGAATTGCCATCAACAGTTACATTGTCAATGCGATATCCAGTCAGCGGCATGACAGTAAACGCTTTGCTGCCCTGATGGCTAATTCCTGATACCGCACCTGAAGCTATTGTTGCACTGTCAGGGCCAATCACTTTTCCATTGGCATCGTATTGAAAAGTTATGGGCCATGTTCCTGATTCATAAGCCCCCATGTCTGCAACAGGAGAACTGCTGCTGCCAATATAACGAGCATTTCCTAGAAGATCACGTTGAACCATTGTTATTTTCAATGCTTCATCCTGACAGGGAGATCCAACGCCTAATTGATAATCAGGTGTTGATGTTCCATAGATAAGAAACTTTGGATCTTCGCTAACATTGGTATCACTTAAATATTCTGTTTGGATAATTGCTGAATGTGAAATTCTGGCCGGTTCGCTGGTTGAAAGGACAACTTCCTGTCCTCCCTGATTTTTTAAAATACTGTTTGTAACCATTATACCAGGGGATGTATTGGCTCCATATATGCCGCATCCGGTTCCATCAACGGCTGTGTTATTTGAAATTGTTGAAAACAGTACATAAGCTGAAGATACAGCATTCAAATAAAGTCCGGCACCGTTTGTTTGAGTTCGATTATCGGCTATCAATGTATTTATGAATTGTGGTGCGATAGTTTGAGAGGCATAGATTCCGCCCCCAACTTTTCCAGCAACATTCTTTTGAATGTAGGCTCTTCGGATAAAAGGAAAATTCGCATTTTTATAAGCAATACCTGCACCGGATGACGCTTCATTATATTTGATGCTGGTTAATTCAATTCGAGGCTGGGCCTGACTGGCATATAAACCTCCTCCAAAACCATTGTTTGCTGTATTGCTGCTGATTAGTGTATTTTTAATAACAGGATTGCTATTTGAATAAGCAAATATGCCCCCCCCATTAATACTCGCAGCATTGTAGCCTATATATGTCTGACCGGTTATATGAGGAGAGGAATCATACAAACAAGCAATACCTGCACCATAAGGAGCCATGTTTATATCTTGAGCATCTTCTCCAATAATTGTATTCTCGACAACACCACCGGAACCATTCATAAATGCAATTCCTCCACCGGCAATGGTGGCTTGATTATTAATAATTTTACAATTTCTAATAATCACATTTGAACCATTGTTGACAAGAATACCTGCACCATATTCAGCTTTACCATTTCGTATCGTCAAACCATCCAATATAACTGTTTGTCCTTGTGTTAATTGAATGGTACTATCTGAATTTTTACCATCGATGATAACGTTGTGTCCATTTTTGGCTTGAATAATTAATGATTTGTCGGCAAAATTCAAATTTTCGTAATAAACCCCCTCATCAACTTGAATAACAACTTTATTGTTTAGAGCCTGTGCATCATTTACACCCTCAATAGCACTTTGAATGGAAGTGTACACTGCAGGATTGGCGCTATTTAAATCTACATCTAAAAGGATCTCATTTTTAACACTCAACGATTTTGTAACGGTATGTGAATTCCCTTTAATGTCTGTAACCATCAATGAGATATCCGGGTTATTAAACGTATCAACATTAACATAAGGATGAGTCCGATCAGGATTATTCGTTTCAGGCGGTTTATAATCATCGCCAAAATCCCAATTCCACTTGACAATATCATAATATGACACTGAACGATCATAAACGGTTACTGTGCAGGCAGATGTATTGGCTGCACATATGGGCGGAACAATATCAAAGTCTGCCTGAGGCATGGGATCAAGAACTGTGACATAAGCGTATCGAATACGATTATTTTTTAATGTTGTGCCTCCGGATTTCTGAGATGAAACCATTAGTTCCACAGTATAAGTACCTGCTGTTGAATACTGATATGATGGTGATTCCTGCTCGCTCGTTCCACCATCACCAAAATTCCAATCCCAGGGAGTCATTTCTCCGGAAGGAGGCATTATACTTGACGGTGTAGTGAGATTAATAAATTTTACGGTAAGTGGTGCATAACCTTCAATACCTTTCACATCTGTTGTTTTTGAAAGTGATTGATTGGTTGGTGCAGCAATAAAATCAACAATAATCGTCTGATCATTTTTATCTTCTACAAGTATATAGTCATATCGTGTTCGGGTTGCTGAGTATCCTTTACTGTCATAAACCGTTAACTGAATAGTGTATAAACCTGATTGTTGATACATATGCGAAGGGTTATCTTCATTGCTAATGGAACCATCCCCAAACTCCCAAATTTTTAAGGTTGTGCTATCCGGATTTGTTGTATTATTGGTAAACTGTACAGTCAATGGACTGTATCCACTGGTAATATTAGCTGAAAAGTTTATTTGTGGTTTTGTATTGTTCCATTCATCTCCACCAAGATCAATCACAGTTCCATTTACACGCTTCCTATCATCAATATCCTTTTGATACATAGCTGCTGAAGGAAAATCAGGAGAACCAACGTCGATGCATCTGGAAGTGCTTGTGAGATGGTAGTCACCAATTGTTGTATTTTCAAAGATAGGATCAATATTTCGGTTGTTATCCGAAATATTACCATATTCACCACTGTCAACCTGTATATTGGAATAGGTGACATCGATAATATCTTTATTCCCATCAATTTCACGCCCATTGTTCCACAAAATGCTGTTCTTAATTGTTACTTGAGGTGTGTGAGCAGATGCTGAAACATATATAGCACCTCCAAAACCATCAATAACTGTATTTTTACTGATGGTCGTTGCAAAGATATAAGCCTCAGCATTATTGACATAAATAGCAGCCCCATCACTGTATGAATTATTTTCAACAATCCAGCTTGAAGCTATTTTCAGAAAAGCATGAGCAGCAGCACCATCTCCATTTATAAATATCCCCCCCCCTTTTTGCATGGCTTTATTTCCACGAATAATCGACTGGAATAAAAGAGGTGAAGATATATTCTTAGTATTATCACAATATATGGCCCCACCGTATATTCCAGCAATATTTCCTCGAACATAAAGATTTGATAATTCAGGGGAAGCCTTTTCTGATATAAATATTCCTCCACCATTTTGGGTAGCTTCATTATTTATGATGCGGCAATCATTAATTTCTGGACTGGCATCTTTAATGTAAATAGCACCACCATTCGTAGATAGACCATTTTGGATGGTAAAACCTGATAAACGAATGGTTTGGGTGTTTGTATCAAACAGTAAACAGTGATCTTCTTTATTGCCATCGATAAATGTAACTTCAGGTCCCTGGGTTGAAAAAATGGTTATGTTTTTATTGATACTATTGATACCTGAAAAGTCAACTTTATCGTATATTCCTGGATCAACGGCAACAACTTCACCATCTGCCACAGCATTAACAGCATTCTGAATATTGGCATAATAACTGGCTGTAAATGTTCCCCAATTTTCTTCAGGATCAAGAGTGACAAGTGCATGAGAAAAATCTGCACGAATAGAATGGTGAGCTCGTATTTGTGAGAAAGTATAAACAAAAGGATTGGTTGTTTGTCGTGGCTGAGATAATCCATCGATTTTAACATCAGCTACATTATAAGCACCATTCGGAAAGACTTTGATCGTTTTTGAACCATTATAATCTACTGCAATAAAAGCTTCATTATTGACCACAACGGGAACTCCTGAGCTATTTGTATATTGAATATAACCACCATCACCTGCAATCATTGCGAGTGTATAACTATTTCCTTCAAAAGCAACAGCCATTGTATAATTGCTTTGAACTGATTCAAAGGTATAATCACAAAATTCTCCATAAAATGTACAGTTAGAGAAAACGGACTGCCCATTGATGTTGATATCCTGAATATGATGATGCCCTTCGGGTGTAATTCGAATTTTGGGGCTGGTATCGTAATCTACCGTTATGAAGGTCTGATCATCATCAACACTAACTTCATAATAATTTTCAACAGGAGTAATGGTTCCTTCACCTGTTTGCGCATATGCTTTAATGGTATATCGATCAATTTCAAATTGAGCCTGCACAAGACAGTCTTTTACAACCGTAAATTCAGGCTCTATAATTTTGGTTCCATAGCCAGCCAATGATATTTCATCCCCACAAATATTCAAGTAATCTAAATGGTAATTGGGTTGTGGGGTGCATTTAATTTTTCTGGTAGAACCATGCGGAATATCTGTTGCACTGCCGTAAGTCACTGAACAATATCCATTTGAATAATTGGGATCAATAGTGATATCATAGAAGCTATCTGTAAAACTGACAGAGATGTCATAATCTTCACGAACATCCAAAATCTTATACACCATGCCTGTAGCAACATATGAATCGACCTGGTTATTCACAATTAAAGATGATATTTCATAACCAGAATCAGGGGTTATTTTGATGTCAATACGATCTTTATGATTGGCTAAAACCGAAGATGTTAAAGGACCATCAACCAATGTATATTGATAAGCATGGGAGCTTACTGCTGTTCGCGTTGAAATACTACCATGCTCGCCAACAGTGAGAGAAATGGTATGACCATCATCATCTAATATGGTCGCAATGCCATCAGCTTTGTTTATACTTGCACCTGATGGATTATATAACTGAAGTCTGAAATATTCTTTAGGTTCTTGCTCTGTATTATCAGAGACTGGAATATTAATTGTTTTAGATGTTTGTTCCTTGTAGATTGTGATACTACCTCTAGATTCTTGATAGTCACTACTGGAGGTTGCTGTAAAATGATCAGGATTACCAGTACCTCTCCCATCTAAAGTTTGATAAAGAACTTTAACATCGATATTTGTGGCAGGCGTCATCGTAACCGTAAAGCTTATATTACCGACACCTTCTTCAACAGTTTCGTCACTGATGTTTAATCGAGGCGTAATCAAATTATATTCTGGTTCTAAATCATTTCTAAATTTAATATATCCTATATTTTCACACCAGGCATAACCTGAAAAAATACCAGAAGATATGTCAAGAACGACAGAACTTAAACCTGGAGTAAAATTAATCCAACCAGCATGTTCACTCCATGCAAATCCACTCAGTGAGCCATTGGGGGCCATATTCACTCCCCAATTCGTTTCATCAATATCAGCCGTAGCATATGGGCCAGAACCTGTTGCGCCCAGTTTAATCCATCCTATGTTTTCTGACCACGCATAGCCTGAAAGATGAGTTTTATGGACCGTAATACCTCTTGTTTCTCCATTATTCAGGCATTTAGCTCTGGCGTTGATCCAACCAGTGCTTTCAGACCAGGCAAATTTTTCCGTATTATGGTGAATATTGCCGGCGCCATAGGACGCAAACAGTTGATAACAGGGGATTATAATCAAAAAAGCAATCATCATCCATATTTTTAAACGTTTTGCGGATATGGCGCTTTTCATATGTACCTCCAAAAAATTTGATCTTCTCAACACATCAAAAATTAATTCAAAAAACTATTGATAGTTTTGCTATTCATATAAAACCAAAAAGGTGTTTTTAATTTTTTCCACGCCTGACAGGCCAGACATAGCAAGGATTTCCCTTGTTTTGTCCATTCACCATACCGGTGACCATATAAACAGCCCACGCACTTGCAATTGGATTGCTCAAATTTGATGTGCTGGACCAATAATAATTCATTGATGCATCGTCAAAAGAAGTATTGTAACCAGGAGGTAATGCAGGAGACATTTGCCCGAAGTCAATGAGACTTTGTAGTTCCTTAATATTGGGTAATCTCCAATCTGTATAACAATCAACCTCACTATTGGTTGAACATCCAAGTGGCAATGAATTAGAATTGGTTGGATCGTTCAGATGATCAATCGATGTAAATGCATCTGTCCATTGGACTGTTGTATTGGCATTGTTTGCATTTCGTCCCATATTAGGTTTTTTGGTCCACATCAAACCCGTTAGCTGATCAGTAACGGTATCGTCTCCGTTACTTAAAAAACGAGATCCAGCACCGTCCCATCCAACCCCAACATCATTAATGCAGTTGCCAGAGTTATCTTTTTCCGGACAGGCCCAATATGCATCATCCTTACCTGATTTACCCCAAGATGCATAGTCATTATTAGAATCGTTTTGACCGGTTTTTAAAACAGGTGCATCATACGTTCCCCCTGTTCCGGTCAGTAAACCCCATCCACTATTTGCCACACCGGAGACATTGGTTCTAAGTCCCCAAAAATATTTTCCTGGCTTAACATCTTCAGGCTGTGCGCCATAGTAATTGTCTGGTTTGGGTGATGTATCATAGACTTCATTAAGTGTATTACCGGTTGATGAAGTAGGACCAGATGTTGGCTCTTTAAACGCTCCTGTTCTTTTAGTTCCTGTAGTTCCATATTTTAAAAGCTTATAAATGCTTTCCAATGTATACATGGCACTCGCTGGATCTTCAGGTGCTGCTGGAGCCTCGAGACTTCCTGCATTGGCACTTGAGACAATAATCAAGCATGATAGAATAAAGCTTAAAAACCAGTGTTTCATAACGATTCCTCCTTAACATTACATCAAATTAAAAGTTACCTCTCATCCACTTTTTTGACAAGAGATATTAATTTGATATGTAAAGTAAATTTTTAAATATATTAATATGTTCTTATACATAAATGATTAATGGTAACAATCTTGAGTGTCATTAAATGAAGTTAAATGTCGTGGAAAAAAGCGCTATGTGTAAAATTTCTACTGAACAAATGATTCAAACAAAAGAGATATTTTTTTTCCCTGTAATATTCAGTGAAAAGGGTATTGTCATTTACACATTTTTTACACTTTAGACCGTTTAAAATTTACAATATTTAGCATTATATTAAAAAATTTGCAAGTATTATGCCTTTCAGGCTTATCGGAAAAAGTACAGTTTTCATCGGGCGTATACAATGGATGGGGGAGCAGGTAGTTTATTGAATATTTTTTGAACCTGGATTACGCTGAAGAGGATGAAGAAGATATATTTAAAGTGTTTTTTTTCATCTTATTCATCTTTTTCAGTGTAATCCAGGTTCAAAAATGAGAATAAAATATGCTTCCCCCATCTGTTGTATGCACCAGTTTCATAAGAATAAGAGGACGTCTATGATTTTATGCTTTTCTTACAAAGTTTCATCCTATTGCGTAATTAGGCAAGAATTTTTTTGATACATAATTTCAGGAAATAAAGAAATATGGACATCTCTTTTCAAATTCTTATAATTTTTTGGCATAAAATATGCTTCATTGCTTTATTTTCAACGATCAACAGACATCGGAATACTATGAAAACAAAAACATTACCTCTCAATCGACGTCAATTTTTAAAACAGTCCTGCGTGGCTGGTAATAAAAGGTGGTCGAATTGAATTTTTTCAAAAAAATTATCTTAAGTTTATGGATTCACATCCCACTACATAAAAGAAACTCTTTTCCAATAAGACAAATTTCTATTCTGGGATGTCTGTTGTTGTCCGCCTGCACTACAGTTGACCCTCAGGTATTATACAAAGATATAACACTTCAAACCCCACTTAAAAGTAAATATTTCCATGTAACAATACCATCATTCGATGGAGTAAAAATTCGTGCAACAATTTATCAACCAGAACTTACAGCCAACGAAACAGCACCATTAATAATACAGACTCATGGGTTTGGTGGTTTTAGAACCAGCAGCCCAAAAAGTTTTTATGCCAGGCATATGATTACCGGACAAATCGCGATTCATGCCTGGAAGCAAGGATTTTGGGTCTTGAGTTATGATCAGAGAGCTTTTGGCGGAAGTGGCGGAAAAATACACGTGATGGATCCTGAATTCGAGGTAAGGGATGCCAGCGTTGTTTTAGATTGGGCTGTGGCAAATTTGCCTAAGATCAAAATGGAAGGTAACGATCCTAAAGTAGGAATGGTTGGAGAAAGTTATGGAGGGGGCGTTCAATTACTGGCATCAGTGATGGATGATCGTATTGATGCCATCATTCCTATATCAACATGGTATGACCTGTCTCAGGGATTGGGACAAAATGGCTATGTAAAAACTGGTTGGGGATCAGTTCTTTTTCCCATTGGAATTTTTGGCAGCGGATTTGACTTTAATGTATTGTTTACAAAACGCTATATGAAAATGTTTAGTGGATACATGAACGATGAAGCCATCAAAGAATTGTATGAGCATAGTCTTGCATATTTTTGTGATCACAATAAATATCCTCATGCAGACGCTCTTTTAATCAACGGCTTTCGAGATTTTATATTTCCGCTCAATCATGCAATTAACACAAAAGCATGTTTTGAAAAAGCGGGGCAGGATGTTAGAATGATTGAAGTACAAGGCGGACATTTACTTCCTACACAACGATGGACAGGTATGCCGCTATATAATATGGAACATGAAGTTCATTGTGACACGACTACTTTTAATTTACTGGATTTGTCGGTGGATTGGTGGAATGAAAAATTAAAAGATGTCCCCAATGCCGCCAGTCATATTCCTTCAGCCTGCTATACACTTGATTATGATTCTGGTATTACGCAACCATCTGGCCTTTATGGGCATAAACCAATAAAAATTTCTAAAACAATGGTGGTGTCGTTGACAGCTGGCTTATTCGAATGGTTTCTAAGACCAATTGATCGATTGAGCGCATTGCCATTCAGTGACAGACCTGCAACAAATATCAGTCAAACAAAGAAGCACGGTGGATGGTTTCGACCGGCGTTTATTCCACTCCATGTGGTTGATCAGGAAAAATCTATTGTTGGGATACCCAGAGGTACATTTTCTGTAAACTGCAGTAACTATTTAATAACACCTGTTCTATATGCTGGAATTGGGATAAAGCGATTGAGCAGTCGCCTGGTAACTGTTCTCAATGAACAGGTCGTTCCCATTCCAGAAGGCGAACATGAAATTGAATTTCCAGGAATTTCGTCTGGCCTGACAAAAGGTGATATCATTGGACTGATTGTTCAGGGAGCACATTCTCAATACTTTTGGAATGGTAATTGGATTCCTGCACGAATTTGGATCAGTGGAGAAATATTCTTACCCGAAATTTAAACATTAGAAAATTTTGGGCATTTTTCATATTTGTTGAAAAGGGGTGAAACACAAAAAAGTTGCACTTTTTTCTTAGCCCTGAAAGGGCGTCACATCTATGTTTTGGCATCCTTCATATTTGTTGAAAAGTAGTTAACACTTTTTTGAAATTATGATTGTGTTTACGTTTGTAGAGACTCACGGCTGTTCGTCTCCGGGCGAAGAAAGCTCGATCAATTTTTGAAAAGTGTTAACTTGAATATGAAGGATTCCTAAAATTGCCTTGACTTTTTTTGGGGGAGTACTAAAAATGCTCCTTATGTTCGTTCACGATAGTAAAATACAGATCCAATCATGTATTAAATCCATTCATGATCATTGTTTATCTCCTGTCAATATCATGGAAGTGTGTGGTACTCATACCATGAGTATTTTCAAACATGGCATTCCCAGTCTTTTACCCGACAATCTTCGATTATTATCCGGCCCGGGGTGTCCTGTTTGTGTGACTCCTCAATCAGCTCTTGATCAGTTCATTGAAGCTTCTCGTCAAAAAGATGCTATTGTTGCCAGCTTTGGTGATCTATTCCGTGTACCGGCCAGTCATTCCACTTTACTGAAAGAACGAAGTCAGGGACGTGACATTCGAGTGGTTTATTCTCCAATGGATGCACTCGATTTAGCAAGGAAGAATCCTCTTAAATCAATTATTTTTTTAGCTGTTGGATTCGAAACCACTGCACCAGCAGTCGCTGCCACAATTAAAATGGCCAAAACAGAAAATATTCGAAATTTTTTTATCTTATGCGCTCATCGTCGTGTCGTACCGGCTTTAGAGTTACTGATTCATCATCCAGATACGACAATAGATGGATTCATTTTGCCAGGGCACGTTTCTACAATTATTGGTGAAATTGCTTATCAACATCTTGCCGTTCAATCAGGAATGGGATGCGTTATTGCAGGCTTTGAAGCCTGGGATATTGTTTATGCCATTCAGTTACTGCTTAAACAAATCCAAAAAAAGAAGGCTTGCATTGAAAACGCTTATCCTCGGGCTGTTCTATACGAAGGTAACCAAAAAGCAAGAGATATTATGTTTTCTGTATTTTCAATTACAGATGCCATATGGCGTGGTATTGGAATGATTCCCAACAGTGGTCTGAAACTTAATAAACAATACGAATCCTTTGATGCTACAAAACATTTTAATTTAAATTCAATCGAATCAATAACGCCAGCGGGATGTCAATGCGGTGATGTTTTAATGGGCTTGATTTCACCAAATCAATGCCAATTGTTTGATAAGCTCTGTAAACCTGATAACCCTATAGGACCATGCATGGTTTCAAGTGAAGGAACTTGTGCAGCTTATTTTCGATATAACAAAAAGCCGGAAACTCAATAGAAAAGTTGAAGATCATTTTTGAACCAGGATTACATAGGAATGCTCTGAAAATAACATCCTCTGTTTCTTGATCGTACAAAAAAATAAGGTCGTGTAGAGACGTAGCATGCTACGTCTCTACAGTACAATTACCTCAAAACGAACAATATCAATAATGGGGAAGTTATTTTCAGAGAGTTCCATAGATTATGTTGTCGCCGATAATGATGAATAAGTTTTATATTTTTTCAATTTTTCAAACAAGATAATCTGTACTGTAAGGCATTAAACTCAAACAAGTTGACCATATTTGTAATATATACTATTATTAGGTATCAATGAGTGAATAAGGAATCACAAGGTAAATTCTGGTTCTTAAAGATATAAATGTGGAGCATAATATGAGTGTTTCAAGTCAAAGTCAGGGAAAAACAATTCATTCAGTTTCATTGTCTATTTCACAGTCGCATACAACAACACAGGGAAACAATACTGGTACCTGGCGATTTGTTCGTCCCAAATATGAAAATAAAACAGCGCCGTGTAGTGTTTCTTGTCCATTAGGTGTTGATATTGCTATGGTTGAAATGTTAGTTGCAAGAAAAGAGTTCAAAAAAGCACATGAAACCTTGCTTATAGAAAATCCTTTTCCCGCTATTTGTGGAAGGGTTTGTTTTCATCCTTGCGAAAAACAATGCAATCGGCAGTATATGGATGAATCTGTAGGGATTCACACAATTGAGCGCTATATTGGCGATTGGGGGGTAAAAAATAATCTTTTACCAGATCATTTATATCCTCAAAAAAATGGTTCCAAAATTGCGGTGGTCGGATCAGGCCCCGCAGGATTGGCTGTCGCCTATTTTAGCCGTCGGTTGGGATATGCATGCGACATTTTTGAGCAGTCAGATATCTGCGGCGGATTGCTTAATTATGGAATTCCCGAGTATCGTTTACCTAAAGATATTCTTGCCACTGAGTTACAACGACTGAATAACGATGACATTAATGTTCATACAAATGAACCCATCACA
>Ga0272440_1001551_pt1 | contig 18694 bp, 10 predicted proteins | sample SSMMMBAug17_FD_192440 | JGI IMG/M metagenome (GOLD analysis project Ga0272440, IMG submission 192440) | Marine sediment archaeal communities from Little Sippewissett salt marsh, Falmouth, MA, United States - SSM-MMB-Aug17 | ecosystem: Environmental > Aquatic > Marine > Wetlands > Sediment ...
CGGTGGGTATAAATCTTTATTTTTCTCAGGAGAAGGTTTGGTATGTCGTTTTAAAGGCAATGGAAAGATTTGGATTCAAACACGGCAGATTCCTTCATTGGTTTCCTGGGTACATCCTTTCAGGCCACTCAAATCAGCAACCTCAAGCAGCTCATTTGAATGTGATAGTGGCGGAGAATAGTTTTCTATTGGGGGAATTGTCCTGTAGAGACGTAGCTTGCTATGTCTCTACACGACCTTATATTTTTTGCATGATGAAGGATGCCAAAACATTCGAGTAAACAAAACAGTGATTTTTACTGTTTGTTATGTCTCTTTCTTTCATGTTCACATAGCATAATTTTTCTCAAACGAATCGATTTCGGCGTTACTTCAACATATTCATCTTCTCTAATATATTCCATCGCTTCTTCTAATGAAAATTTGATGGACGGCGTAATGGATAATTTTTCATCAGTACCGGCTGCTCTTATATTGGTTAGTTTTTTGGTCTTGAGTACATTGATTACAAGATCACTCGCCTTTGTATTTTCTCCAATCACCTGACCCGCATAGACTTCCTCGTTAGGATTAATAAAAAATCTACCTCGGTCTTGTAATTTATCAATTGAATAAGCAACAGATGTTCCTGTACGCATGGCTATTAATGCACCATTTCTTTTATTTTTCATTTCACCTTTCCAGGGTTCAAACCCTTTAAAACGATGAGAGATAATCGCTTCACCCGCAGTTTCAGTTAAAACTGGATTTGTCAGACCAAATAATCCTCTGGCTGGGATTTTAAATTCAAGAGAGATTCTATCGTTTTTTGCGACAATATTTAAAAGATCTCCTTTTCTTTTGGACACGATCTCAATAACTTTTCCAGAATATTCTTCAGGAACATTAATATATAACAATTCTATAGGTTCATGCTTAAAGCCATCAATTTCTTTAATCACGACTTTAGGTTGACCCAACTGCATTTCATAACCTTCTCTGCGCATTGTTTCAACCAAAATGGATAAATGAAGCGTTCCTCTGCCATAAACAATAAAATTTTGAGGCGAATCAGTTTCTTCAACTTTTAATGCAAGATTTTTTTCTGTTTCTTTATATAATCTTTCCTTGATATGTCTTGATGTTACATATTTGCCATCTTTACCAAAGAAAGGTGAGTTATTAATTGTAAAAAGCATGCTCATTGTAGGTTCATCAATAGAAATGGGTTTTAATGGTTCTGGATTTTCAAAATCAGCGATTGTATCACCAATATCAAAATTTTCCAGTCCCATAATTGCAACGATTTCACCTGATTTAATTTCTTTTTTCGTTTTTTCTTTTCCTAATCCTTCAAACAGATATAATTCTTTAATAACAGAGTGATTGATCTGCCCATTTCTTTGTACGACAGAAACGTGATCCCCCATTTTAATACTTCCGCGATGAATCCTTCCTACTGCAATTCTACCGATATAAGAAGAATAATCCAATGAACTGATTTGCAACTGCAACGTGCCCGGGTTCTCTTTTGGCGGATCAAAATAATCAATAATTTTATCCAGTAAATAAGTAACATCCCTGGTCGGTGTTCTCCAATCTTCACTCATCCAACCTTCTTTTGAAGAACCATAAACAGTTGGATAGTCGAGTTGTTCATCAGTCGCATCAAGAGAAATCATTAAATCAAAAACGAGATCATTGGTTTCATCTGGGTTACAGTTTGGTTTGTCAACCTTATTGATAACTAAAATGGGTTTTAAGCCAAGTTCTAATGCTTTTTGCAATACAAATCGTGTTTGCGGCATAGGCCCTTCAAAAGCATCAACCAGCAGTAATACGCCATCAGCCATATTTAAAACCCTTTCAACTTCACCTCCAAAATCAGAATGGCCGGGCGTATCAATAATATTTATTTTTGTGCCTTTGTATCTTACAGATACGTTCTTAGATAAAATCGTTATGCCTCTTTCTCGTTCCAGTTCATTTGAATCAAGGATTAGCTCTTGAACCTCTTGATTATCTCTAAATAATTTGACCTGGTGCAAAATTCTATCTACCATTGTTGTTTTACCATGATCAACATGTGCAATAATTGCAATATTTCTTATGTCCATATCTTCTTTTCTTCTTTTATTTAATCTAAGGAATGCTTTGAAAATAACTTCCCCATTATTTATATTGTTCGTTTTGAGGTAAATGTACTGTAGAGACATAGCTTGCTACGTCTCTACACGACCTTATTTTTATGTACGATCAAGAAAAATGAGCATGTTATTTTCAGAGCATTCCTTGTTTTTTGGGGATTACTTGTATCAAAATATCAAGGATCGTTTTTTCCATTGCCTGAGGCTTCCAAGTGTTTGAATAATTTTGAGTCTGTTGAGAGAATAATGGTCGCGTTGTCTTGTAATACCTGCTTGTACAATTCTAACGACTTGATGTATTCATATAATTCAGGATCTTTTGTATATGTATCTGCATAAATCTGAAGCGCTTTTTGGTCGCCTTCAGCTTTAATCTGTGCAGCTTTCATTGCGGCTTCAGCAACAATCTCCTTTGCCTGTCTGTCAGCCTTTGCTTTGATTATTGATGCTTTCTCCATGCCCTCAGCTCTGTATTTCATTGCTTCTTTTTCTCGCTCTGATCGCATGCGGTTAAAAACTGCTTTTGCAACAATTGCAGGATATTCAATTTTTCGTACCCCCAATTGTACGACAGTAATTCCATAGAGTTCTTTCGTTTTATTATTGGCAGCCTGCATGATTTCTGACTCTATTTGGGGAAGTTTTACCTGTTGACTATCTGGATTGATAATATCAGACAGGTTGTATCCGCCCAGAACACTACCCAACTGAGATGAAATCATATCCCCAAGCTTTTGTCGGGCAACAGTTTGATCCACGATTGATTGAAAATAGAGTTGTGGATTTGACACCTGCCAACAAATGTAGCATGTAACAATCAATGGATTTTTGTCACCCAGAAGTAATTGTATGGGTTGTGCAGAAAAAATATGGTTTCTGCGATCTATGCGATGAACAGTTTCCCAGAAAAAAGGGCGTTTGACATACAATCCCGCTTGTGTAATGGTTCGTGAGGGTTTTCCAAATTGGGTCAGTACAGCATATTCATCTTCAGACAGCGTAAAAAAACTGGATATGCTGATACTGATCGCAAGAATTGAAACGATTATGAGAGATAAAACATATTTCATAGAATTTCTCCGATGTTTGCTCAGGCGAATGTTATATTACTGATTACCAAATCCATTTTGTTGGCCGCAATCCGGGCATGTCCAGGTAATGCCATTACACGTCATACCCCATAAATTTTCATTCATGCATGATTGACATAGATGAAAACCACATCGGCATGACCAGCAGAATCGAAATGTTTGTTTACAAGCATGGCATGTGTAATTCTTTTGTTTTCGTTGGCGATACTTTGAAGACATAACTATGTGTATATTTGGGTTATTATAAAACAACTACGCCCCCAATTATCCAGTAATCAGGGGCGAGTTATATCATTCTAGCTGTTATTCTTTTGCAGATTCGCAACTGGCAGGCATTTCCGCCAGACATTTAAGATTTTGATACCGCTGTTGTACTTCAATTTCCAGTTGTTTGTGAAGTCGTGACGCTTCATCCGGGAATGTTTTTTGAAGTGAGGCATAGCGAACTTCACCTTTGAGAAAATCCTGTAATTTACCATCAGGATCTTTAGAATCCAATATCAAGGGATTTTTGCCTTCTGCCTTGAGCGCAGGATTAAAGCGATATAATGGCCAATAACCACATTCTACAGCAAGACGAGATTCTTCCTGGCTTTTTCCCATACCTTTTTTAATACCATGATTGATACATGGCGCATAACACATCACCAGGGATGGGCCATCATATGATTCAGCCTCTGTAAATGCTTTAAGAACCTGCTGTTTGTTTGCGCCCATGGAAACCTGAGCAATGTAAACATATTCATAGGTTCTTAACATTGCACCCATATCTTTCTTGCTGGTTTTCTTTCCTGAAGCTGCAAACTTGGCAACAGAGCCTGTTGGCGTGGCTTTTGAGGATTGTCCACCTGTATTGGAGTATACTTCAGTATCATAAATAAGCACATTGATATCTTCACCTGATGCCATCACATGATCAATGCCGCCAAATCCAATATCATAAGCAGCACCATCGCCAACAAATATCCAATATGATTTTTTGGTAAACAATTTTGACAGCGCTATCATTTCGCTTGCAAGGGGATTTTTGGAAAATTCAGGAAGTAAACGCTTGAGTTCATCGCCATATTTTCGAGACAGCACTGGATCACGTTGATTATCCAGCCATCCTTTTAATGCGGCTTTGACATTTTCTGGAAACTCGCTGTCCAGCGCCTGAGCGGCCAGATCTGCCAGTCGATTACGTTGTTGAATTGCACCGAGGAACATGCCATAGGTAAATTCAGCGGCATCTTCAAACAAAGAATTTCCCCAGGTCGGACCGAATCCATCCTTATTTGTACAGTATGGCACTGATGGTGCCGATCCACCCCAGATAGAGGAACATCCTGTCGCATTTCCAATGACCATACGCTCGCCAAAAAGTTGTGTAAGCAATTTGGCATATGGTGTTTCACCACATCCTGCGCATGCGCCAGAAAATTCAAGCAATGGTTGATAAAACTGACTTCCTTTTACTGTTTCACGCTTTACCAGATGTTCTCTTGTGGGAATGCTCAAGCTATAATTGTGATTGGGTATCTGGACTTCAGTTTGCGTGGCCAATGGTTTCATAGCCAGAGCAGGTTTTTTAGCCGGGCAAATATCTGCACAGTTGCCGCATCCCAAACAATCCAATGTGTTGACCTGAATTCTAAAATGATACCCTTTCAGCTCTTTGCCCAATGCAGGTTTGGCGTCATATTTATCTGGTGCATTTTTAAGTTCATCATCAGTGAGCAGAACTGGACGAATGGCGGCATGCGGACAAACCATCGCACACTGGTTGCATTGAATACAATTATCCATTGCCCATTCAGGGACATTGATTGCCACACCGCGTTTTTCATATTTGGTCGTTCCAACAGGAAAGATGCCATCTGATGTAAATGCACTGACCGGTAGTTTATCGCCCTGTTGCGCCAGCATCGGACGCATCACATTTTTCACAAAATCAGGTTCATCCTTTTCTGCCGCTGCATCATCAGCAATATTTGCCCAGGATTTTGGATAATCAACTTCGATAAGGTGATCCAGTGTTTTGTCAACAGCATCGACATTCATGTTAACAATATGATCGCCTTTTTTGCCAAACATCTTTTTAATTTCTTTTTTCAAGTAAGAAATGGCATCATCAACAGGAATAATATTGGCCAGTTTAAAAAATGCAGTCTGCATGATCATATTTATTCGACCACCCAAACCAACAGACTGTGCAATCTTGACAGCATCTATGGCATAAAACTTAAGTTGTTTTTCTGCAATCGTGCGTCGAATATAGGCAGGTATGTGTTTTTCCATTTCAGAGACTGACCATGATGTATTAATAACAAACGTGCCGCCAGTCTTGATACCATCAAGAATATCATACATATCCACATACGCTGGATTATGACAGGCAACATAGTCGGCTGTATTAATCTGATAGGTGGATTGAATGGGATTTTTTCCAAAACGTAAATGTGAAATCGTAACACCGCCCGATTTTTTAGAATCATATGCAAAGTATGCCTGGGCAAACAGATCAGTATTGTCCCCAATAATTTTAATCGCACTTTTGTTGGCGCCAACAGTGCCATCAGCACCAAGCCCCCAGAATTTACAACTGACTGTGCCTTCAGGCGCGACATTCAAAGGCTCACCCTCAGGAAGTGAGGTATGTGTGACATCATCAATAATACCCACAGTAAAATGATTTTTTGGCGTGCTGGATTGCATGTTATCAAAAACTGATTTGACCATAGCCGGTGTAAATTCTTTTGAGCCTAATCCATATCGGCCCCCCAGTATTTTTGGAAGTGTACCGATTTGATCTCTGTTTTCAAAGTATGTGGAACAAATATCCAAATACAAAGGTTCTCCCAAAGCACCTGGTTCTTTCGTTCGATCCAGAACACTGATACATTTGACAGAATCTGGCATGGTTTTCAAGAAATCTTCAGCAACAAAAGGTCGATACAGGCGCACCTTGACCAGGCCAACAGATTCGCCTTTATCTGCAAGATATTTAACAGTTTCATCAATGGTTTCATTGGAAGATCCCATGGATACAATTACATTTTGGGCATCTGGCGCACCGACATAATCAAATAAATTGTATGTGCGGCCAGTCAGATCAGATACTTTTTTCATACAGGATCTGACAATATCTGGCAATTTTTCATAATACAGATTTGATGCTTCAGCACCTTGAAAATAAACATCAGGATTTTGCGCAGTCCCTCTCAATTCGGGACGTTCAGGATTTGCTGCACGCGCTCTGAATGCAGCCACTTTTTCCTGATTTACCAGGGCAGCCATATCTTTGTAATCGATTATGAAGATTTTTTGATACTCGTGTGAGGTCCGAAAACCATCAAAAAAATGAACAAATGGCACACTGGCCTCAATTGCAGCAAGATGTGAGACAAGTCCAAGATCCATAACTTCCTGCACTGATGCTGAGGCAAGCAGCGCGAATCCGGTCTCACGTACAGTCATAACATCCTGATGGTCACCAAAAATTGAAAGCGCATGTGTTGCAATGGCTCGTGCAGTAACATGAATTACGCCAGGTAACAATTCCCCAGAGATCTTGTACATATTGGGAATCATTAATAACAAGCCTTGTGATGCAGTAAATGTTGTTGTCAGGGCTCCGGATACCAGTGAGCCATGCACTGATGCCGCTGCACCGGCCTCTGATTGCAATTGACGAACAAGCATGGACTGACCAAAAATATTTTTTCGTCCAGATGCAGCCCATTCATCGGCAATTTCACCAACCGGTGATGAAGGGGTTATTGGATAAATTGTGGCAACATCGCTCATCCCATAAGCGACATGGGCAGCGGCTGTGTTGCCATCTAATGTTTGCATTTTTTGAGTCTGAGACATGTTGTTCTTTTCTCCTTTATTTAATAATTGTTTTACTGTAAAAAATATAAGCATAGTTTTCTTTGGATATTTTTCAAGAAAGATTTCTATCAAAAATATGAATATATAAATAAAATAAATAGTTATAAAATTCAATTATGAGAATATACCAATATTTATGAAAATATTGGGGGTTTTGGGTGCTACAAAGCCGGTTATTTGCTGGTAAGCAAGGTTAAACAAATTCATTTTCAGCGTTTTACATATTTAAAAAAATATCAAAAAATAATTTTTCTTATTATGCAGTCTATGATATCAAAATAATCAAGCAGTCAGCGCAATGAAGAGATATTGTCTTTCTTAACTGGATACCTTATTAAATGAAGGAAAATGAAATGCCTCAAAAAAAATTATTCTTAGCGAACATCCAACGTATGTCAATGGATGATGGACCGGGTATTCGAACAACTGTATTTCTTAAGGGATGCAGCCTGAATTGTAGTTGGTGCCATAATCCTGAAACCATTTCATCAAAGCCGCATGTTTTGTGGCATGCTGAAAAATGTATTGGGTGCGGATTATGTATTGATTCGTGTCCTGAAAATGCGATTATAAAGAATAATGCCAGTCAAATAGAAGTCACGAGTTCTTGTAAACATTGCCGAACATGTGTCGATACCTGCCCAGGAGCGGCCCTTGAAATGATGGGTCATTATGAAAGTATTGATGCATTACAAAATACGCTCCAAAAGGATATCTCGTATTATCAAACATCTGGCGGCGGTGTAACTGTTTCTGGCGGTGAACCCTGTTTGCAGGCTGAAACTGTTACCGCTCTTTTCAGCAAACTGAAACAAAATAACATTCATACCGCTTTGGATACCTGTGGCTATTGTGATTTTCACGTGTTTCAAAAAATCTTGCCCCAAACTGATCTGGTATTGTATGATATAAAAGAAATAGATGCCAACCGCCATTTAGAATATACTGCCCATTCCAATGAACGTATTATAAATAATCTTGAAAAAATTTGTCAGATAATAACAAATCAAAAATTACACACACGTATATGGATTCGTACCCCAATTATTCCAGATGCCACTGATTCAAACGAAAATATCATAGGGATTGGAAAACTTGTATCCAATCTGCCAGAAGAAATTATTCAGCGCTGGGAGCTTTGTGCTTTCAATCCATTATGTCAGGACAAATATGAACGCCTTTACAGGGACTGGCCTTTTCAGAAATATTCATGGTATGATAAACAACAAATGATCCAATTTGAAAAAGTTGCAAAAGAGGCATGCGATTTTTCGGACATCATTTGTTGGAGCGGATATGTTACATAAATAAAGGATATATTATGAAAACAATTTTCGATTCGCAGGATATCAATGGTTTTCAAACTGATGCCAAAATCGGCCTGTTAGCTACATTAAACAAAAAGCAATTGCCACATATTACACTGATCACAACCTTGCAGGCCAATTCCGAAAATTCATTGATTTGGGGAGCATTTACAGATGGATTAAGCAAAAAGCACGTCCAAAAAAATCCACATACAGGTTTTCTGGTTTTGACACAGGAACGTTGGATGTGGCGGGGAAAAGCACGTTGGACGCATGCATGTCATGAAGGTGATGAATTCAAACTGATGAACGAAAAACCCCTTTTTCGATATAATTCGTACTTTGGCATTCATACAGTTCATTACATGAATCTGATAGAAACATATGGCCGAGAAAGCTTACCCATGGGGCAGATTGTTCCAGCCATGATACTTGGTAAAATACTAAAATCATTTATGAAAAATCAGAAGCCCTTACCCATACTTAATCCCTGGATCATTGATCTGCTGGACCGATTGGATACTGTAAAATGTCTAACCTATGTGGATGACACCGGCTATCCCCGATTGATTCCATTGCTTCAATGTCAGACTGTAGATTCGCAACGTCTTGTTTTTTCAACGCTGGCCTATCATCGAGAGCTATCAGATATTCCCAAAAATCAACCTGTAGCGATTTTTGCATTAAATTTGAAAATGGAAAGTATCCTGCTGCGCGGCAATCTTAATAAGCTTCAACCTTTTTCATCGCTACTGCCAGAATCAGTATCCGCGATAAATGCAGCATTATCTATTGGGATTATGGATGTTTCATGGGTGTATAATTCAATGCCGCCCAAACAGGGACAAATATATCCGCCGATACCCATTCGTGCGGTTCAGGAATTTTAAGTGTCAATAAAAAAGCCACATTATTTCATACGTATGGCATTAATTATATTGCTATGCTGTATGGCTGGTGAGCCACACTCAACCGGGCATGAAAATCGGCCATTGCCAGCATACACAATACCTGAAGCCCCTCTTCCTGATGGATACATCCCCCCTGTCCTTGACAATCCCAGTGTGGTGACATTCATGAGTGCTGCTGAAATTCGCAGGCATATCAATATTAATTATGAAGCCTTCAATAAAAAAACAGACAGTGCATTTCCCAATGATCCGCTTAAACGATTGCATCGCTTGCTGAACACGTATGATTTAATAAGCAAACTGCGGTATCGACGCGGCGTTTCATTTTTATCCTGTCAGAAAACACTTCCAGAACTGGTGGATTTTATTATGTCCAGTCGATGGTATAAAGAATTTTTAATACCTGTTTCCACTGATGACTTATATGATTATTCAGAAAATACAGCCTTGCGAATTATTCTGTCCGCGCATACAGCAGCACATTTTTTTCAAGTTCCTTTTCCAACGCTCTTTTGCTTAATTTTTCAGGAATCCAAATTTGATTTTAAAATTAAAAGTTATACAGGGGCGCTGGGCCTGGGGCAAATTACAGGCATTGCCCTCAAACAAATCAATCTTATTCGTGAAAATGAACCTGACGAAAACAGACGTTTGCTGGCAGCATCACATCATATTAAAAACATATATTCAGATCCGGTCATTGATGAATTGCTTCGTGATATTGGTTTTTATCCCATGTTTCCTGAATTGGGTGCGTTTCCTGACCATGTTCAAAAGTTTGATCCTTATCGTTGGTCAGTTGTCAAACAGGTCAGTAAAGAATTGATTCGGAAAGGTTTTTCATATGGTAAAAAACTCAGTCTGGTCAGACGATTAATTAAAAGAGATTTAAAAGGGGAAATCCTTCGGGGAAAATACGCTGCTGTGCATCCCGCTTTGCTAAAAGTAACTGATGTCAACTATGGAAAAAAATATGGCACAGTATTGAATATCGAAACCAATTTGCTTGTGTCTGCCATGTTACTTCGGCATTACATGAATTATGAATGGATTGTGTGGAATCGAAAAATTCATTTGCAGCCTTCATTGGCAGCAATCATGGCAATTGCAGCCTACAATCAGGGGCCCAGTGTTATTCGTGAATATATTCGGTATTTACTCAAACGCTATCCAAGATATCAGATAGAACAGGCAACATCGAAAGATCATCGGCTGTTTCTATCCAAAAAAGGGATTCGTAAGGCGATGAAGAGTGAATCTAAACGCGTGGATGAACTCTTTGAACATATTCGGAAGATTTCACGATGTTCTGAAAGTGAGTGTGTTGAATGATTTGATCATCCAACTTTGGATGATCATAATGTGGGGTCAAGCCTGACCCCACATCAAAAAAACGTTAGAAAGTTATTTGAAATTGCGTGCCTGCAATTATGTAGCTGCCTCGCTCGACATCGCTATATGTACCATCAGGATTTTTAGTATAATTTTCCCTTTTTCCAAGATCATAATACATAAGTTCTGGTCGAATGGTAAAACTCTTAGCCACTTTCACAGGTATACTAAAACCAAACATCATAACAGTTTGATCGAAATCATCATCCGCTTCATCAGGCTCCATATCGTTGGCATAATTTTGAATGCCCATAATCGTATGAATTTCAGCAGCACCCAATGTAATACCAGCATCTACCCAGCCACCATACAATTTTGTGTCTTCGATTTTGTCATCGCCAATTGGCATTGCGCCACCAAAATCTTTGTTTTCCAGGCCAATGGCAAGAAGATCCTGGTTCCCCCAGTTTTGGCCATAATTGAATTCTCCCTTAATACAGATCGGGCCAAAATCAGCTTTTGCTCCCATTGATATAATATAGGTGTTAATGCTATCATCAGCTTTTTCCATTGCATCAGCTTTTAATGCAAATGTTTTGTTTGCAAACATAACGCCCGGGTACAGTGTTAACGGCCCGGCCTTGATTATGGCACTGATGTCAATTCTAGGCAATGAAGAGTCTTTTGCACCCCAGGCATTATAAGTATACCCTTCTTGTTCAGAAACAACTGTTTTGCCATCTTTATCTTTGACACCTGTATCAATTACATCTTTAAAACCAGCAGATGTTATATTAGGATCAGAAAAAGCCACATCAATCTGTACATTTTCATTTGGTGTTAATGTAAAACGCACTTGCGGTACACGACCAGAATATACATCACCAAAACCGCCGCCAACAGAATTAACATGGGTACTCTCTGTCCCTAACATTTGCTGTGGAAGCAAAGGGGAAAATCCAGTCACAGACTGACCGGCTGTAATTCTTAATAATGGATTGATTTGCCACCATCCACAGGCATGACGAGTTACGACTTCTCTTTCATACGTACCATTTGCATCAAGTCCTAACTCAATCCACATGCCAACATTTTTTTCATCACTGGTCCACTTGCCATAAAGACGCGTGATATTTGGAATTTGAACATTAAACCTGGCTGCATCATCACCAGTACCTGAGTTTTCTTTGTCCTGAAACTCATACCATGCATCAGCAAAAATGATTCCACCAATTTTTACATCTGCCATTGAGGGCATTGCATAGCCAACAATCAGCACACACATACAAAACATAATTAACGTTTTTTTCATTCGATTACTCCTATCCTCTTGTTTTCAATTCAAAAATCTTTTGAATATTTACTTGAAACATTCATATTACCAATAATCAAAATTTAGCTGTGCACACAACCACCTCCTTTAACTTAAATCTTTTTAATAAATATTCTATTTTATTTGATTTGTAAAGCAAAATGCTAACACAAATCTGATTTGTTTATCTAAGTTCTTGAAAAAAGCACTTGACAATTTATATTTAAATGTTTAGGAATGCCTGATAAATCGTTTATTTTGTTTATCTTTTAAATTGATTCGGAATAAGATATTTTATTTCGGGTTAACAAATGAAAGGAGAGACTTAACATGAGTCGCATTAGATGGATTTTACTTTTGTTAGCGTTAATGTTTGTGGCTGCCCCATTGCGGGCTGAAGAGGCAAAAGCTTTTAATTTAGCTTTTCATGGCGATATGAATCATCGCTTTATGCTCTATTCCAATCATCTGGATTGGTTTAAAGGGCAACGTCCAGGGGCCTTGCATGATGGCAATGTCGAGGACACTTATGCGGATATTAAATATCGGCTATGGACAGAAGCATCTACCAGTGATGGCAAAGTAAAAGGTGTTTACGCAATAGAGATGGGGGGTTTGCGTTATGGTGCCAGTGGTTCTTTGGGAAAAGGAACTGGTGGAACATACTCGGGCGATTCTGTGAATATTGAAACGCGTTGGGCATATGTAGATTTTCAAATACCTGGGGTGAGCAATCAATCAAGAGTAAAAATTGGACTTCAACCATACAAGTTAAACTCTCGACTTTGGAATCAAACCATATTGGCGGTTAATTATACCGAAAAAATTGGCTTTTTACAGTATCAGTTGGCATGGTTGAGACCTCATGATGTACTCAATCCAAATAATGAAGTGTTGAATACAGATGATATTGACTTTTTTTCAGCCCGGTATGATTTGAACCTGTTCAATAATGATGTCAATAAAAAATTCAAGGCTGCCTTGTTTGGTCTGTATGGATTTAATGATGATGCTGGTGATAAGGGCCCCACTGCTGAAGAACCCGGGGTTATTGAATCCAGTAAATATCAGGTGAAAAAATTCCCCAAAGAAACTGGCTTAAGATTATGGTGTGTTGGAACAGATGGCAGCATATCCATGCCAATGGCTTTACCTGGACTAGGGAATGTTAAGTTATTTTCTAGTTGGGATACGATTTTTCAATTTGGAAAAATTAAAAATGCCATGTTTTATGATAATGTCATCAATCCTGAAAAAAACGTCCAAACAATTATTGTCAAAGATAAAACAGGGGCACCAAAATCTATAAATTATCATTCCAAAGGTGATTTCGATATCTATGCCTTTACGTCTCATTTATCAGCAGGTGTTGAAATGGGACCTGCAAAAGTGACTTACACAGGATGGTATACATCTGGTGACAGAGATGACACTGATGATAAATTCAATGGCTACATGGCTATTGATATGGATGCTGAAGATAGTATTGTTTTGTTTGAGGGCAATTACGCAGATGATGTTATATTTACCAATGCACATTACTTACTGAATAAAGGCTTTATTATGAACAAGCTCGCTATTGATTACCAGGTAACAGATATCCTGAAGGTAGGCGTCGCTGGTTTATATATGCGTACTTCAAAATCAATGGAATACAATGATCCCATCTCGAAAGAATTATACAGTGTCAGAAATATTGGTTACGAGGCGGATACTTATGCAAAAATAAAATTGTATCAGAGCCTGGAATTTGCAATTAATGGTGGATATTTATTCAGTGGCAATGCAATGGATGTTTTTGAAGAACATAACATTCGCAATGGTGTTGCGGATGAAGATATCTATATTATCACTTCTCGTGTAAGATATAAGTTTTAGGAAGGTCGTGTAGAGACGTAGCATGCTACGTCTCTACGGCATGCTACGTCTCTATGGCATGCTACGTCTCTATGGCATGCTACGTTTCTATGGTGAATTTACCCAAGGGAAAACATTTCGTTGGATACATTATCAATGGCAAAGGGGTTTTGATTTTTTTCCTTTGGTGGTTCAGTCACAACAGTTTCATCAGACCTGGATTTCAGGGCTTCCAGTTGTGTGTAATCAATTAGTTGAGCCAATTGCCTTTCAAAAGCGTCAATAAATGGTTTTGGGTCGGGAATTTGTTTGCTGTCACAAACAACACCCAGTCTTACATTTTGATTATAACTCAATATGGTCGTTCCCAGGCCAATATGTCCAATTCTTGGCAACCAAAACATGATATTACTTGCTGGAATATTATTGATATAAAGCGTTTCTGATGGCCCCTGCGTATTGGTCATGAGTAATGAATTTTTGTGGGAGAAGGGGATGGCTATTTTTTCAGCAAATGATTCCACTGAAATGCCGATACATGCCAGGGATGCAAACACTGAAACAGCATCAGGTAGATTATCCAGGTTTTGCAGCCGCCTTTTGACCTCAGCAATTCGAAGAATAGGATCATCAATATGAACCGGCAGATCGAATGGAATCAGACCAAAACGTACTGAGCCAGAATAACCACCTGGACTCACTCGCATATCTACCGGCGTAATGGCACGTATTTCCCGATAATCAATAGGCTCCTTACGAAATTTTAAATATTGCTTGATTGCACCGGTAAGAATCGAAATAAAGATTACATTGACTGATGCATTGGATGATCGGGATAGAGAGAGAATATCCTTTAACGAAAAAGATTGACTCCAGACAAATTTCTTTTTGAGTCCAAGCTCTGATTTTAATATGCTGTCAGAATCAGTATTCATCAGAATAATGCGTGCGATTTCTCCAATCCTGTCTGAGGTTGTGCCCATAATCAGTCGAACTTTTTCGATCAGAAAGAAAGGATTCACCATTGGCTTTAAAAAACCGGTTATTACAGAATTGACTGTGGATAATGAAATGTTCATTTTTGAACGAAAATGATGTAACGTTTTTGTGAAAAGATGCCATTTACTTCGTTGTTCGTGTTCAGTGGAAAAATTGTCATGCTTTTCATTACTTTCAAAAGTATCTGACAACGAATACAAAACCTCAATCAAATCAACCCGATCCATAAGACATTGATGAATTCGTGCAATTATGGCACATCCATTTTTATACTTTTTTACCAATATGAATTGCCATAGCGGCTTACGCATATCCATTGGCACTGAGATAATATCGCTCATCAGTTGTTGTAATTCATCCTGATCATTTTCGTTTTTCAGACGTACCAATTCAACATGAGTGCGGACATCAAAATGTTGATCTTCAACCCAATAATATTGTTTTGGGGAATTTATGTCTTCAATGATTTTTTCTCGAAATGGTATCAAATGAAACAAACGTCTTTTAATTAATTCTCTGAACGTTCTAATATCTATGGGCGCGGAAAGTTCAATCAAGCCTGTAAAAATGGATAAATTTTTGGGGTTTTCAACAGCCAGCCAGAACTGTCCGGTTTCGGAAACGTTTTTTTTCATCAATAACTCCTTGTTTCATTCATCAATCACTCTTGGTGATGGTTTTCCTATCAAGTAACCCTGCGCATAATCAATATCAAATTGTTTGAGCATGAGCAATGTTTTTTTGTTTTCAACAAATTCTGCAATTGTCAAAATATTCATTTCTTTTGCGATCATTGCAATTGCTTTGACAATGGACTGATCTTCTTTGTCATCTTGAAGATTTCGCACAAACATACCATCAATTTTGATAAAATCAACATTCAATTCACGTAAATAAATAAATGATGTAAATCCAACGCCAAAATCATCCAGAGAAAATTTACACCCCATATTTTTCAATTCTTTAATAAAATGAGTCGCAGCCTTTAAGTCATTGATTGCTGCGGTTTCAGTAATTTCAAAAATAATCCCTGTGGGGTCAGCCGATGATGTCTTGATTGTTTCCTGTAAAAAAGACAACAATTGGGCATCCCCCAAATTTTTTCCAGATATGTTCATTGAAAAAGAAAGTGTGCGGCCTTCGCGATGTAATTCTTTTTGATAATCAATTGTTTTTTTAGCAATAATCTTATCAATATCGCCAATCAAGCCCAATTGTTCTGCAGCAGGAATAAAAGCCCCGGGTAATATGATATTGCCATTCAAATCTCGCATTCGTGCGAGTGCTTCGTAATGGTGTATTTTATTATCTTTTAGATCTAAAATTGGCTGAAACCAGGGATTAAAGCGGTTTTCATTGAGTGCAGGTAAAATCCATTCTTTTTGTTTAAACAGGGATGACACAGAATCGTCTTGCAGGTCTTCGCCCTGAAACTGATGCCATTTATTACGTCCTCTTTTTTTGGCAATATTTAATGCAATGAATGCTTTTCTGACAAAATCATCTGATGAACGATCTGTATCGTTTTGACAGACCATCCCAATGGCCAGTGACGTACTGACCGAATTTTTAGAAAAACCATAGGTCGATACCTGATGAATCATATCTGGTATCATGTCAATTAAAGGCTTAATATTGTTCTGATCAAATACAAATCCCAATGTCGCTTCACTCACACGTCCCATAACCATCGGCGTACTATACGATTCACATATTTTCTGGATCAATTGAATGACAGCTTGAAGATAGTTATCAGTAAAATTGACACCATAGGCATCATTAATCAGTTTGTAGTCAGATAACTGAATTAAGAGCATGCTTAAATGATCACTGGATGCCAATTTTTGTGTGAGTGTATTGATAAAGCAAGAACGATTGAACAAACCGGTTACACGATCAAATGATTCCAGATATTGCGCTTTTTCCAGTGACTGCATTTGCCTGGTGATATCTTCATGAATGGCCAGATGGTTTATGATTTCATTTGATTCATCATGAATGGGTGTAATTAATACATCCGCCCAAAAAATTTGTCCATTTTTTTTCTTGTTTTTAATAACGCCATGCCAGGTCTTACCGCTTTCAACTGTTTTCCACATTGATTGCAACACATCTTGTTCTGTTTGTGGAGATATTAAAATATCAGATTTTTGCCCAATAATTTCATCACTTACATAACCGGTCAGTTTTTCAAAAGTGGGATTGACATATACAATTGTGCCATTTGGCTCTGTAATAAAAATTATATGGATGCTTTGTTCAAGCAGCGCATTGAACGTCTTTAGTGACTTTTGCGTTTGTTTTTCTTTTGTCAAATCACGAACAGTGCCAAACATTCTAAAGGGATTTCCCTGATGATCATACTCAATATCACCCAATCCATGAACATAGCGGATGGTGCCATCACCCATGACAATGCGGTGTTCAACACTGTATTTATGCCCAAGTTTTAATGTTTGATCAATCGCGTTTCGAAGCTTTTTGCGATCTTCAGGAAAGATCATGCTGATATATTTTTGATAATCTATAGATGTTTTGTTGGGATCCAATCCAAAAATACGATATGTTTCATCAGACCAGATTAGTTTACGAGAAACAATATCCCAATTCCAACTGCCAATACCAGCCAGGTTTTGGGCTTCCTTTAACTGTATCTCGCTTTGAATGAGTTGAGACAAAATCGCTTTTCGTTCTGAAATATCCTGAACAATAAATATAAAAATATTTGATAAATCACTTGTAACATACTGAATTTTTATTTCTACCGGATAGGTGGTATGATCTTTTCGACAATGAAACGCCTCAAAGTTGATCCATTTCTGTTTTTTTTCTATCAATGTATTTAAACTCGAAATATAGTGATTTTTGGACATTTCAGGTGTCAGATCCCAGGGATACATCTGATTAAGTTCATTCTCTGAATACTGTAAGTTTTCACGTGCCCCTTTATTGGCTTGAATAATTAGGAAATTATCAGGTTCCACCATAAATATTTCATGGTTGACCTGATCAATAATTCGTCCCATACGCATAATTAACTGTTCTTTTGATTTCAGATCTGAAATATCGGTAACTTTGGTAACCTTATACTTTTCCTGATTGTCTGAGATAATCATGCCCGCAGATACAAATATATTTAACAGGCTGCCATCTTTACGTTGGACAACCCATTCCTGGGGGATTTCGTTTTCATTATCAAAGAAATCATCATGTAATTGTGATGCGGCATGTCTGTTTTCTTGGGGCACTACCATTGAAAAATGGTTGCCAATTAATTCTTCTTTTATATATCCATAAATTTTACAATAGGCATTGTTAACCTCGACAAAAATTCCATTTTTGTCGGTAATACAGATGCCAATATCAGCCGCATGAAATGCCTTAAAATAAAAGTCTTGATTTTGCATGAAGAATACTCCTGATTTTCATCAAATTACCATGAACAAATTTAGAAATTGTTTAGCATTCCTGAATGTTCGTCTCTGGCATTTGAATATATTTTCTTCTCTGGAAATCAACTTAACATATGACATGAAAATATAGTTGACAACATGAAATCTTTAATTTATTTATCGTTGTTTCTGTTAAATAGAAAAGATATACCTATAACAATTAAAAATAGTATATACTGCTTTTAAATAATAATAAAGTGAATTCAATGGGGTAATTTCACTGTTATATATTATTCATGCTGTGTATTATAAATAAGCTATAAATATTGTATCAAAATATGAGTTCATTTTTATACAGTTTAAGACGGGCGTATGTACAAGTTAGGGGAAAAAGTTCAATTTCATCAATTTCACTCACAAGAACCAGAATCCAACCAATGTCCGAAACCAATGTAGGGGCGAACCTTGTGTTCGCCCTCCGAACTACAACC
>Ga0272440_1001552_pt1 | contig 18693 bp, 4 predicted proteins | sample SSMMMBAug17_FD_192440 | JGI IMG/M metagenome (GOLD analysis project Ga0272440, IMG submission 192440) | Marine sediment archaeal communities from Little Sippewissett salt marsh, Falmouth, MA, United States - SSM-MMB-Aug17 | ecosystem: Environmental > Aquatic > Marine > Wetlands > Sediment ...
TCCTTAATAAATTCTTTTGCGACTTCCACTGCTTTTATTTCACTCGAAATTTCAAGTAATTTTTCTACTTGAACGTCTCTACTACTAAACAGAATGTTATCTTGAATTCCGATTTCCACAGGTGGTTTATTCGCCATTTTTCCACCCAAATTTATAAGTCCCATGAATACACTGACCTGCTATCAGGCAAATCGTGATGGATGTATATTTCAAGCTTTTTATCTCCGCTGTTTCGCAAATAAAGAGCCCTCTATTTTTCCGGATTCAAAATAATCGGTACGCCCTCTTTCCCATAACCCACAACAAACACTTTCGCATTCTCAGAATTTGCAAAGGCATGTAAAGCCTGGATTCCATGCCATTTCAAAATGTTTTCATTGTTAAGGGATTGGTTCACCAATTCATTGTGTTTTTTGATACCTATCGCTTCAATTTCTTTTCTTTTGGCTTCTTTTTTTTCTTTTTCAACAATATATTCATGCGCTTCCACAAGATGTTTCTGCTTAATTTTAAACTGAATGGCTTCAGCAACAGTTTGGGGCAATTCAATTTTACGAATCAGAACATCATCAACATTAATATATCGTTGTGCAATTTGTTCTATGGCTTTATTGATGGCCTCAACAATGACTTTGCGACCGGTGGTATAGATTTGCTCGGCATTCATTGTCCCGATAATTTCCCGGATAACCGATTCAATTTCAGGAATAATCACAATTTTCGCATAATCCGGTCCAACCTGTTGATGCAAAACGCCCAAAAGCTTGTAGTCGGGTGCATATCGGATAGAGATAAACAGATTTACTTTTAGACCGGTTTTGGTTAACACATAGAGTTCTACAGGAAGTTCCTGGATTCTCACATTATAGATAAACATTTTATCATATGGCGGAATCATGTGGAAGCCCTCACCAAATACCCGGTCAATTTGAGTGCCGGAAAAACGTTTCCATCGCACGCCAGCCTCACCTGGATTGATTGAAAAAAAAATTCTGGTGGATAATAAGGCGAGAAATAATACCACCCCCATTGTAACAGCGGTAATCATTGGAATTTGAGATTTGTTCATTGGCATATTGATCCTTAAGACATTTAGCAGAAAATAACACTTAGGAATGCTCGGAAAATAAATTCCTCCTTATTCAATATTTGTTGATGCGTTTCTGAACCATGATTACACTGAAGAAGATGAATAAGATGAAATAAAGACACTTTAAAATCATCTTATTCATTTTCTTCAGTGTAATCATGGTTCAAAAACAGAATGAGCAATTATTAAATGAGGAATTTATTTTTTAGGTTTTCCTTAGACGATACTAATATTTTGAATAAAGACCAATATTAATGAAATTTTGCGTATTAGTCAACTCAATCGAAATATTCGATGATGTTTTTTTTGAGTCTCATTTTTACTTCCATGGTAAATACAATACCTTAATCCAGCAACCGCCGCCACTATCATCACCTTGTGGTGATTCAGGCGCTGGAATGGGGGGGGCATCAATATAAAACCCGACAACTGTCAAATGGGTCATCAATAAAAACACAATATTATTCTCTCGTTCAAATTGAAATTCAGCCGGTTTCAAACCGGAATAAGCATCACCTCGCTCACTAATTAGAAACCTTTTCAAGCCAGACCCTTTAAAATAATTGTTTAATTCTTCATAATGGATCGCATCCGGGTTTAACACCAAAGGCATTTTGATTCGAGGCGGCGTTTCATTATTATGTTCACTTAAGCGTCCATCCCAAAGAAGCGGATTATATTGAACCTTTGCTCCGGCATATTTTCCATCAGCCATTTCAAAAGAAATCATTGCACCACTTCCAGCACTTTGAGCAAAACAATAATGATGGATAATAATACTAAGTCTCTCACCGGCCTCAGGATGTAAGCTTTTATCAGGAGAATCTGATAGAATGCGATATTTATCATCAGTTTCATCGTACATCATGAGTCCTGGTGAATCAGACGTGCTGGTATCAATAAAGAGATAATCCAATGGAATAGGTGGAATATTCATGTTTAACACTTGTTCATTTCCTGATGTATCCTCAATGGTGAGATCCAGATTGGTCCCAATCAGTGGGTAAAACACATGATGTGCATTCGTTATTGTTTTGGCAGGACCATATTGTTCTTCCAGGCTTATTTGATCATCCGGTCGGTCCTCTAATGCGTTGGTTTCTGACCCATAATCAATGTATGTAACCTGATAGTCACGAATTTTTATTGTGTTATGAAAACATTCAAAATTGAGAATATAATGACTATCTCCATTTATCAAAACAGGTGTCATATCAGAATCGCCTTTTTTCCATTCGTATGACCATGATTTGTTGTTAGTCGTGCCAATGGTTGAATGATTCAACGTGACAGTCAGTCGAGAGGTAAAATTTACAGGATTGAGTTGCAGCCGGATGCCATTATCAGTCAGTTGATGTGATGCGCCTACACGTGGTGCCTTTGGATTGAATGTCGATCGGGTCATTGATGCCTGGATTTGCATATCTGGCATAAATTCAATTAATGTTTTATCATGATGTTGACATTCCAAAGGCTCATAATTCTCAGCAATCAAAAGTATGCGGTAGACTCCTTGTCCAAGTAAAATATGTTGCGTTTGAGTATTATTTTGGCCCTGTCTGACAATGAGACCATTTTCAGCATTGATCACTTTGTATTCATAAAGATCGCCTGCTTCATAATCACCTGTCAATTGAATGGTTAATTGTGAATCTGATTTCCGGATCAATGCTGTATTTATCGTCTTGTTTTTATCCAGATAGATGGCAGGGGATTTATACTGTTCATAATTTTCGCCCTGAACATCATATTTATAGATACCTGCAATCCATCGCGTTGAAATGAGTGATTGCGTTGTTTCTATTGTATGAAGAATGGTATCAGAGGTTGCATCCATAATTCGGACTTTCACAGTTTCACCAGGTATGTAATCTCCCTGCAAATCTATACTAAAACGAAAGACATCAGGATTGTTGTGAATCGTGATGGGTATCTCAATATCAGACATCAAATTAAATGGGTGCATCACTTTTTGATATTTCTCACCTGAAAAATGGAACGTATAGGCATTTTCAGGCAAAGACAATGGGATTTGGGCTGCACTGACCTGATCCTGTTTAACAATAACATTCGTTTGCATATTGACAATACTATAACGATAGACATCTCCAGCGAGATAGTCCCCCATGAGTATGATATCTAAATCGTGATAAAGTAATGTGTTGCCTGCAATCTGAATCGTCACCAGGCCGAGGTTGGATGTTTCATATTTGTCGCTTACATGAAAAGTCAACAAGTCTTCACCCGATTCGCCGGGATTGGGTGTGTATAAGAAGGTTCCATGAGCAGGATCGGTAATCATTGCATTGCCTTTTTTCGGTTGTGTTACAATGGAATAAATCAATAAACCATTATCCAGATCATTGGCATATAACTGCCCTGAAACTTGAACAGCATCCTTTGGGACGTTTAATGTGGAATCATATGCTATGGGCCGGTCTTGCGTGCCCAACACAACAATGGTAATCGTTTGCGGTTGTGACGTCCCCAAGTTATCACTGGCTGTGAACGACAGATAATCCGTGCCAAAATAGTCTGGTACAGGCGTATAAATCAGATGAGGGGGGTTACCTGTAAGTTCTCCATGACTCGGCGATTCATAAAGGGAATATGTGATCACATTATTTTCAAGGTCTGTTGCAGATAGGTTTATCTCAATCGATTTATCCTCAAACATCGAAATATTTTGTGGAATGGGTATTGGAACATCGTTTATTGGCAAAACTTCGACCTCAATTGTCTTGGACGCATCGCTGTTTTCAAAGCCATCAGACACACGAATTGTAAATTCATCACGACCATTATAGTCAGAAAAAGGTTGATATTCAATGAGATTGCCTGTCCATTGAATCTTGCCATGATCAGGGGCATCTGTCACTTCTGTAATTAATTGCTCAGTGTTTGTTTCCGGATCAGAAATTTCAATTTGCATCTGATAGTTTTGATCTTCATTTGTGACCAGTTTATTTTGAGCAATTATTGAAGGGGGATCGTTTACCGGTTTGATAAATAATGTCATCCAAACGTTGTTCGTATCTGGTATGGCTTTGTAGGAAAAGGTATCATATCCCGATTCATTTTCATTGGGAAGATACACATAAGAATTTCCCATTTGCTTAATAACGCCCTTTTGCGGCACTTGAACGATCATTGCCTGATCGGGTAAATCGATTGAAAAAGATTCATCTTCAACCCCAACCACATCGACTTGATGAATTCCGATCCATATTTGAATGGTGGCAATTTTTGAATTGTCCTTTCCATCATTTGCATAAACAGTCAGGGTGTCAACACCAAGAAATTGGTCATCTGGTGTATATGTCACGCCCGCACCATCAATACTGGCCATCCCATGATCAGGCAATTTCATGAGATGATACGTTAATGCGTCCTTGTCTGCATCCTCAGCCATCAAGGTGATATGTGCATGTTCGTTTTGTTCGATTTCAACATTCTGGCTTTCTAAAACAGGCGTATCGTTGACCGGTGTGATCCATACAGACACGGTTGCTATTTCTGAACGAAGGATACCATCGCTCACTTGATATGTAAAATTATCATTTCCAGAATCATTGGCATTGGGAATATATACAAATTTGCCAGTATTTTGATTGAGCAATTCGACTGTCCCTTTTTGCGGAAAAGTCATGATTGAATAAGATAATGCTGTGGAATCAACATCATAACAATATAATATACCTGTAATGCTATTATCTTCAATGAGTTGCATTGAAAAATCCTGTATGACAGGTGGATCATTCACTGCATGAATATCAATTGTTATTTGTGTATTATCGGATTGTCCGCCACTGGAATCTTGAACAATAAATGAGATTTGATCCTGACCCGACAGATTATGATATGGTGTATATGAAAAGTGACCAGAATCTGCAATAGAAATGCGTCCCAATTGGGGAGAATCGATTATTATAAATTGAAATTGATTGCTGTCTACATCATTGACAATCAAGATGTCATTAAAAGGGATATCTTCTTCAGTTTCAAATTTGGCAGATTGAGCGGTTGGAGAATCATTCACAGGTGCAATCGTAATGCTGATCTGTCCAATATTTGATTGTGATAAGGCATCCATTACCTGAAATTTGACAATATCCACGCCATATGCATTGGTAAATGGCGTATAGGTAAATTCACCTGTTGAAGGATTGGTGAGAAATGCTTCTCCCATTTGACCACTTTGAACAATCGTGAAAGTCAATGCATCCTGATCAATATCATTTGCTAAAAAGGCACTTTCAATTGTTTCATCTTCAACAGCATCAAGCAATGAATCTATTGCAATAGGAAGATCATTTTGCGGTAAAATGTTCAAGTGAATTTGTCCGATATTAGAAACCAATACACCATCATTGGCAACAAATCCAAATGTGTCGAGACCATGATAGTTTTCATCAGGTTGGTATATCACTGATGGCGGTGTTCCAGATAAACTGCCATGAGATGGATAGGTGGCAATGGTATATGAGATGGGATCATAATCCGGGTCCATGGCTTGCAGGAGTATTTCCATTGATTGATCTTCTAGTGAATCAATGGTGCGATCACTGGCGATTGGTGCATTATTCACTTTTCCGACCAATATTTCAATGGTCAGGCGCGTTTTTACATAGTCATCATATACATCCACCCAAAATGAATCCCGACCACTATAACTGGGATAAGGTGAATAAACAAGTTGACTGATATTGCCTGTGGCTGAACCATGTGCCGGTTTTTCCCATTTTATATGTAATTCATCTCCATCCACATCATATGTTTCCAGATCAATAATTAATGGTGTGTTTTCATTGGTTTGAAGTGGCGGTAATGCATCTTTAATCGTAATCACAGGTGCATCGTTTACCGGTGATAAATACATTACATATTCTTTTTCCTGATCATTAATTTTGTAAATAAACGTATCCTTGCCAAAGAAATGTTCAGTAGGTTTGTAAATTAAATTGGGTGGCGTACCGATCAATTCACCATATTGCGGTTGTGTTTCAATAACAACATAAACCGGCAGGTCGATCGATAAATTCTGGTCTTCTATACCAATCGCATCCGGTGGTGACAATACATTTAATTTGATGATTGCTGTATCACTTTCGCCTTCATTGTCATGGACGATAAAAGAGAGTTGATCAAGACCTGTGTAATTATTATTGGGTTGATAGGTGATGTAGGGCGGTACACCTGTTACATAGCCATGAGTGGGGGTGTCAATCAGCTCGTATATAAATGCTTCAGATGGACTATCGATATCCCTGGCTGTCAGGGTAATTGTCATGGCGGCATTGGCAAAAATATCAATTTGTTGCTGCGAAGCCTCAGGTGGGTCGTTTACAGGCTTGATTGTAACAGTGACTGTTGCAGATTGAGCTTCAGATTGATTATCAGTTACTGAATAAACAAAGAAATCATCACCAGACATATCTGTTTTGGGGGTATAGATCACTTTGCCTTTTATTGGATCAATAATTGTCGCATTGCCATTGTGGCCAGTTAAATGCATTTTGAAAAATAAGGGATCGTTTTCAGGATCATTGACTGACAGTAAGAGCGTATAGGCAGTGTCTTCATCAATGGTCAGGTGCTGACTTTCAATCACAGGTGGATCATTTTCATTATTTATGATGATCTGAATTGTCGCTTCATTTGAATCAAGAAGACCATCATTGACCCTAAATGTGAATTTATCACGGCCCACGACATTCGTAAAGGGGCGATAAACACAATAACCATTTTGAGTATCTGTAAGTGTCAGTTGGCCTTTTTCTGGTTGACTCACGATTTCATAAGTTAGAAGATCATTGTCCACATCATATGCTGTCAATGTATAAAAAGAAGACATATCCTCTTTTGCAGAAAGGGTCTCTGAAGTTGCTACTGGTGCATCATTCACAGGTAAGATATTGAAGTCAATGGTTGCAAAGTCTGATGACACCAGACCATCATTGGCAACGTATTGAAAAGCATCTGTACCATGATAATTATTTCCCGGCTGATACACATAATCTCCGGTTTGTGCATTCAAATTAACTGATCCATGAAGGGGTTGTTGGCTGATTTCAAACGTGATTACGTCTTGTTCATTGGGGTCTGTGGCAATCAGTTTTCCATTAAAATGATGATCTTCAGACAGGGTTTCTGTCGCAGAATTAACTTGTGGCGGATAATTGAGACGTCGGAACGTTACAAATATTCTATGATTGGCATCAATTCTTTCAAAGGTAAACGCATTGTTCGATATTGTCGCAGGCACATCATCAACCAATACCTGATCAATCATGTAGCCATCATCAGAGGTGATCTGAAATACTTTTGTGCTCATTCCAGGAACTGACAGTTCTCCTTTTGGCGAGATTTGACCATTGGCACCAGACAAAGCAACAATTTCATATTGGGCGGTTTCAAATTGAACATACAGCGTATGATTGTCTTGAATATTATAAAATGAATAGCGATTGCCCTGAATGGGAGTGACCATATCATCAATCCACAGTTTTGAGACACCATATCCTGGCGAAGGCATAAATGTAAACGTTTGTGATTCTCCATCAAAAACAGCCGCCATTTTAGGTTCCACATTACCATTACTGCCAGCAGTTGCGGAAATGGTAAACGCCGGTTTAAAATGCGCTGTCAAATGAATATCATGTTGAATATGTTCCAATTGGAATGACGTGCCTGTTATGACATGGGGCGTCCCATCTACAGTAATATGAGAGAGTGCAAAGAATGCATCGGGTTGAAATTCAATGTCAAGGGAGTGGTCATGATCCACAACTTCAGGTCCGGCAGGAATGACAACGCCATGATTGGAACTTGAAATATAAATTGTATGCGTAATGGTGGAGAAAGTAACAGACAGGGTATGATTATCAGTAACCGGGGAAAAAATGTACCCCTTGCCAGCATATTGCACGGCCCGACCATCCAATATCATGCGTGATACTTGATATCCATCATTGGGCGTAATCACGATTTCTGGTTGATCTTTATCTTTGACAACCAATTGTGTGGGAGAAACATGACCATAGGCATTGGCTTTGATTGTAATGGTATGTTCATTTGCCCCCACATTTAGGGTGGTATGACCCAGTGTTTCAGCCGAATTTTTCGCTCTATCCCGAAAGCGGGTATATATTTTTTTAGAACCACTATCACCAGACAACTGCCATTGTTTTTTGGTTTTCAATCTTTCCCATTTGCCACCACTTGTATGGCTGACATTACTGATATACATTTCTGCAGCACCTGAAGCACCCAATGTCAGGTTTATATCTCGAGATTGTGTATCAGGCGGCAAGGATACATTTACATTGGTTGGTGGCTGAGTATCAATACGAAATGCAATGGATGTTGTGTCACCCACACGACCCGCTTTATCGACAGCTGCCACATGGAAATAGTAATTCACATCGTCACCTTCAAGGTCTCTGCTGGTAATTTTCCGAGTTCTGACAGGCGGTTTTTTGACTGTATTGAATGTATTGATTTTATGATTGGACGCTTTATTAAATGAATAATAATAGCCCTTAACATTATTATCATCTGGAGCGTCCCAGGCCATCGCGACATTTGGACGATTGGTAACTTCAGCCGGAATGGCACTGGCCATATTACGAAATCGATTGTTTATTGATACATAAGGATGTGTCAGGCATCGCAAGTGACGCACCGGACCTGGACCTTTGTTATGTGTGCTTGCAGATCGCTTTTTTCCTGTTGTGCGACCACTCAAAATGATGTTGATATATTCGCCAGTTGAAAAGAGTTTTCCATTATTTTCATCATCTTCAAGTCTGCCGGATGGTGCTACCCAGGCATTGATAGCCGGTTCGTCACCCATTTGCCAGGCCATTACATTAATCCGATATCCTGATTCAGGATTCAGTCCGAACATGTAAAATTCATTGTTCTCAATATCAGTACTTTGAATGAACAAACTGTTTTCATCAAATATTTTTAGAATAATCGTCAGGCCCAATGTATTATCTATTTTGCCAGACAATTCATATTGAGGATGACTTTCCAGTCGCATATCAACATATGTTCCAACATGAAGAGCGCCTCTGGTATGAATGGGGTAAGCATTTGCAACAACATCCAACTGATAATCATTGACCTGCAATCCATTGGAATCGCGCATTCTTAAATTACAAACCTCGAATTCTCCTTTGCTGTTGGACTGTGCTGTCCCAATATAATCCGGCGCGCTGTCAAAGGCTTTGGAAAAAACAGACACTGTCGCATCTGAAACAGGATTGCCTGTTTGAGAACTATTTAAAACACCTTTTATACACCCACTGGCAGGCATTTCAATATTGAATTGCGTATGCGGAGATTGTGCTTGATATTCTTGATCCAGATAAAATGGATGCTGCACAACGATGCGATAATCCATCGCAAGCGGTGCATTGGTAATGGTATATGCGCCAGTTAAATCACTTTGGGTGGTTTGGAAAAAGCCTGTCTGTTCGGAAAATACAGTGATTTCAGCATCTGAAATGGCATTTTTGGTAAAATCATCAATAATTTTTCCGCTAAAATTTGCAGCAGTTTTTAAAGTAATCAAAAAGAAGTTTGGATTGGGGATATCAATCTGTGTGGCACGATAATAGGCGTGTGGCATATCCCGATTTGGCCATACCCAAAGGATATAATTTGAACCTTGCGGCAGGCCTTGAAGCGTAAATAATCCATCATTGTCAGTTTGTGCCCGATCATATTGATCTGAATGATCACTGGCTTGAATTTCAACCATCACTTGTTTGAGTGGCTGATTCATGGAATCGACAATCTTGCCATTTATTTTATAGGCATCCTGGGTTTGAAGAACAAAATTTACCTGATCATCACCTGCTGAGATGTTTTTGTGAGAAAGGCTGGCATGAAAATCAGTATCCGAATTGTTGCCAAATGCAGTGACAACATAATCTGTCGATGGAAGTAAACCCGATATTTGATACTGACCTGTTTCATTCGAATACGTACTGGCACCAAAGTTGAGTAATTCTGAATGACAGCTGACATATATATCAGACAGGGCATTGCCATTTTCACTCTTAATTGAGCCGGATATGGTTTGCAGTTCGCTTATTGCAAATGATATGTGGGTTACATTGCCATCAGTCAGAGATACAGACGGGCTTTCTGCGATATCTCGCAAGGTTTTAAATGGATGATAGTAGAACACACCCATATCCTGAATATGTGCAGACAAAATATAATCTGTGATTGCCAGTCCTTTGATTGAAAAAGTGCCATCTGATAAGGGAGTCGTTTCAGCCTGAACATCCATGTTGATTGCTGTTGCCTGAATACGAATATCATGCGTTGAGATACCAGTTAATTGTCCCTTGATTGATGCGCCTGCAGAAAGAACGAAATTAATGCCATAAGCATCATCTGAGCGGGTGCTGATCGCTTTGGCATCTTCAATACGCAAGGCGTCAGGGTAGTAATGATTAATACAATCATTGGATGATATATATACCTGATAATCATTTGCAGAGATTAATCCATCAATTTCATAATGCTTAATCATTTCGTTATGATATTCAATCGAGATTGTTTTCTCGTGATGACCGGATTCCGATCGGGCAGTAATTCGAACGATTTCACCCTTCTGGAAGTTATCATGGAATTGAACCACACCCGATAGTTTTCTGTTGGCTTTTTCAGGCAAATGAAACACAATATTGTCGGCATTGCTATTTTGTAAATCAATGGTTTGTGCCATTTCCAGTGCAGGTTGATCCGGATAATAGATTTGCGGATAGTTACTTCCATAAACATATAGAATATAATCATTGGCTGCTTGCAGTTGGTCGATTGTAAAAGGAAGGGCGGAATCGGTTCCTTCTAACTTTTGCGCTTTTTCAACGCCCAACGTCTGGGATATGGCTTTTATCCATAAAAGATCGCCTCTTGCTAAATCATAAATAATGCCTGAAATCTTTCGCTCCGGAGACTTCAACACAAAGTTGATTGACGTTGTTTGACTGATTAGGGTGATTACTCTTGTCTCTGTTTGATAGTTCTGACCTGAAACTTTTATTTCATATATTCCCGGGGGTAATCCAGTTATTTCATATTGATATTCGCCCAGGTCTTGTGAAATTGTGCGCCCCCATCCACCGGTCGTTTCTGAAAAGGCTTCAACAGTCACGCCATAAACCGGTGAATAATCATCCTGAACCCGGCCTCGTATGCGATATCCAGATAGTAATATCAAATTACGATTTATTTCTGATGGTTGCACATATTTCGCGTATTTTCGATTATAAACTGAATCATTGTTGAGGTTTGTGTCACCATTGTCAGCATAGTAAGCAGGCATACTGTCATTGTATTGGGCCAGGATTTGATAATCGGTAATTGCGCTGTCTAAACCGCGCATGATATAATGCCCTAGAGCGTTGGTTTGACATTGTCCAACAAAATTAGCACTGTCGGAACGAATCGTGATCCAAACACCTTCTGGTGCAGGTGAATGTTCTGTGCCAATATAAATATTTCCTTGAATTGATGCACCACTATTCAGTTGAAAATCAATCCTTGTTTGGGTCAGTGTGCAGGCATTGACGACAGTGGCACCTTCAGCGGTATCGGCTTGATTGTAATATTGTACAAAATAATTTGATTTGGCTGCTTGGATGACATAGTCTGGTGCAGGCGTCACAATCAACGTATAATTACCATGGTCATCACTTGTTGCTGTGGCGGTTTTATGCCAGGGATCTTTTGTTGAAAACGCTTGAATCAAAACATTTGATAGAGGCGACCCATCCATATCTGTAATTTGTCCTTTAATTGATGTCTGATTGCTCAGATGGAAATCAATGTTTGCCTCATTGCTTGCGACAGATGAAATGGATTGATACACATAATCATCAGAAACAATCTCAACAAGATAGCCTTCAGTGGTGGCATCAATTTGAGAAACGGGTGCCAGACCTTTCAATAAATAAGCCCCTGAGTCATTCGTTATCGCCGTGCTTCCGATACGAAGGCCTGAAGACCAGGCATTTACAGTCACACCAGATACAGGATTGCCATTTACATATACATGACCTGAAATTGTTTCACCACTGTTTGGATCAAATATAATATCAATGTGATTTAAGAGGGGGGTTGCAGGTTGTAACCATTTTGCCAGATTCGCAGATGTCACACTTGATTCTGGCAAATCGATACCAGGTGTCTGATTATCAGTACAGGTAAAAAAGAAATCTGTATCATAGTTTTTTGAATAAGCAGAAATACGATAGTGTTGATTCGGGTAAAGGCCCTGTATTTGATAAAAACCATCTGCATCAGTTATGGCACTTTCGCTGTGGCTGTTATCACGAGAAGTTGCATGAACTTCAATATTCGCAATACCAGTATTTCGATCATGAACCCGGCCAGAAAAACCTTCAACAGGCAATTTGGGCATAAACAAATCAATTCCTGTCAAATTGTTTGCCAGAACAATCAGTCGATTGGCATCTTGCATTCTCTGTTGATTAATATAATACAGTCCTTGATAAGTGTTATCGTTAGTGGGCGGCCATGCCGAAACGATTAAATCAGAAGCAACAGGCAAACCAACGACAGTGTATTGACCATCAGCATTACTGATTGCGGTTCCCTGAAGGCGATCATTTTGCCATACTTTGATTTGAAAGCCAGCTAAAGGCATGTCGGGTTGATCAAGATCTAAAATATGTCCACTGATTGAACGGGTTTCATACTTTGCAAATTGCGCTGTGATTTGATGATCCCCATCAGCAAGCAAGGGATAACTTCGGATCGGACCTAAATTCATGTTATCCACAAACACCGACGCAATAAAATAGTCTGAATCCGGTATAATTTCAAATGAGATAAAATCTCCTGCCACAGCGGTTATCGTGCCATTCGGTACGATGGTCCCCCCTTCATTGACAGTTGTTTTGAGCGTATAAGTGGGAAGTGCTTCAAAGCTGACATGAATGGTGGCATTCTCTTGTAAATTAGAAAAAATGTAATTTGCTACAGGTTCAATTGCAGTTTGATTGATCAGTACATTTTTAATTTGATAGCCTGGATCAGGTGTCATAACGAATTCAGGATAATCGCCTTCAAGAATCTGTATATTCCCAGAAGGGGTTATTATTCCGCCTTCATCAGCAGTTGCGACGATGGTGTGGCGTGGACGTAAAATAAATGAGGCATGTATCTCGTGATCTGCTTGTATTTCCCAAAAAGTAAAACGATCAATGTCTCCTTGAGGAACCTTGTCCACAAAGACATTTGCAATGGCATAGCCATCATTGGGAATAATATCAAATGTTTGATCATAGCCTTTGCTGGCCTGTATGTTTCCTTGTGGAATAATGCTGCCATTTTCATCAGATGTAGCAGTTAACATGAATCGGCGAAAACTGGCAAGAATGGTATGAGGCTGTGAAACATCCCAAAAAACATGTGTATTATTCGGGGTTATTGGTGTGCTGTCTACAACAAGGGAATCAATCACATAGCCATCATCAGGCGTAATCATCATGCTTTGATCATCTCCTCTGGGAACAAAAATTTGACCAGTGGGTGAGATTGAACCATTTTCTAAAGCAGTGGCGGTAATTTTTAGCATGGGCTCAAAAAAAGCTTCAATTGTATGCGATGCGGACAGATTTTCAAAAATAAACGTGTCTAGTTTTCCAAGATTGTCATTATCCACTCGGATATTTTCAATGGTATACCCCATATCTGGCTGAATCTGAAATTCCTGATTTCCGCCTTCAGCAACAACAACAGCACCTGAAGGATAAATACTGCCATGATCATTAGCGATTGCCTGAACGATGATACGCGCTTGTTCGAATTGCACAGTAATGGTATGGTTTGTGTCGATATTTTCAAAATAGTATTGGTTCAGCGCTCCTTTTTCATCGCCATCGACCATTACCGAAACCACCCGAAAACCATGATCTGGATTAATTTCAAAGAATTGAAATTCACCTGGTTCAACAGCAATATTGCCCTCAGGAACAATGCTGCCATAAGGTCCACTTGTGGCTTCGATTGTAAAAATATCACGTACAAATTTTACTTCAATGGTATGACCACTTTGAATATTAAAAAAGGTGTACTTTTCAAGTGGACCATAGGACATGCCATCAACCAGGACATCAGACACGCGATATCCATCATCAGGAATCATGTCAAAGGCTTTGAATGATCCGGTTTCCACTTTCACTATACCGGATGGTACAATCGTGCCATTACCATCTGATGCGGCCATGATAACCATTTTTGGACGAAATGTAACATGAATGCGATGGTGATCAGAGATATTCCAAAAGGTGTAATTGGAAACCGGATCAATAAATGCGCCATTCACTTGAACATTGTCAATCACATAGCCAGGATCAGGAATAATTTTAAAGGAGTAATTGTCATTCAAAAACGTACTGATCCAGCCATTGGGTGTAATACTGCCATATTCATCGCATGAAGCCTGAATGTGAAAATCTCCCAACATAAAATTGACAGTTACGATCACATTTTCATTGAGATTTTTCAGCAACAGATCATTCATGGGGCCTTTGGATTGTCCATTGACCTGAACATCAGCAACATGATGATTGGCATGGGGAAAGAAAGATAATTGAATGTCATCTCCGGCATTGACACTGATGGGGCCTTCAGGTTCCACAGAACCAGAGCCATTTGTTTTCATAGAAATTTGAATTTTTGGACGGGCGGTAAACTCTGCATGAATGGCATGATTGTCTATAATTTCAACAAAATCATATGTATCTCGTGGTCCGACAGAGATGCCATCAATAAATATATCAGATAAAAAATAACCTGTACTGGCCAAAAAGGAAAAACGAATGGAATCGCCTTCACGTAAATAAACATTTTCATTGGGACTGATATTACCCCCAGCTGAAGCGGATACAGAAATCATAAAATTTTTAATTTCATTTTGTACAAATATTTTAACAGTATCCAGAGCTGAAACATTGTTAGAATTGACTACAGTCAGTTGGAAAACAAGATACGCTCCAAAAATAGAGACCTCAGGCGCGATAAACTGGGGTTTTTGGGAAGAAGTGTCACTTAATTCAACATCCGGCCCACTGAGCTGATGCCATTGATATGAATCAATGGCATTGGCAGGATCATATGATAATGAGGCATCAAGGACAACAGTTTCACCTTCCACAGTCGTTTGGTCGAGCCCTGCATTGGCAACCAGGGTATAGTTAAGACGTCGGGTCAGCATGTCCTCAGCATTGGTTCGAATTTGAAATGACCGACCATTACCCACTGTTCCAGGTACTGGTTGACCAATTAAAACTCGCATATCCATAGTTTCACCCATACCAAAACCGCTACCTGCTGATGTCATGCGGTTTGGAATGTGTTTATTAAAATCCTGGCCCAGAACAGGGCTTGCTATGATAACGAGTGTCCACATCAGGACAATGCGACGTAATATACGTAACATGATATGCCTCTTTCATAAATAATTTCTAATTGTTGTGAAATGCAAAAAAAATTGAAAATATTCAAAATTTTTTTAGTCATTGTTTCTCGTAATCGTCAAAAATAGGGATTTTCTTGAGAGGCGATCAGACTTATCGTAGACTCCAGATCATCGCATTCGTGTCTGGATGGGGTTCGGCTGGAATAAGGGATCACTCACCCATTCTTTTATGAACCAACGAATTGAGAATATGCATATTTTGGTGGTATTGATATCAACATATGAACATATGAACGGGGCGTATGAAAGTGATCAGGCATTATCTAGCATTCAAACAGTTGAACAATAAAATAATAATAAATATAATTGTTTAGCTTGACACATACCAGATTTAATAGTATCAAATATTTCATAGTCTACACCGCTGTAAACACCTAACTTTTAGGTATGTATTTCATCTTCGTAAACATTTTTTCTTAAGTATGATTGTTTTTCAACCTTTAGAGACCTAACATGAAATCAAACAAATGATACATGATAATTATCAGGGAGTATAAAAGTGGATTTTCAGATGGATTTACAAAAAAATCAAGGAACCATTTTCATTAATGGTGATGTCACGCTGAATGAGTCAATTAAAATAAAAGAGCTACTCAGTCAAGCAATCAACAACGCCAATAAGATCATTATTGATATGAAGAATGTTTCGTATCTTGATCTATCATTTTTTCAATTGCTTTTCGCAGCCCAAAAAAAGGCTAAAGCATTACAAAAAGCGATCTTTTTTGAAGACTCGTCTTTAGAGTTTATCAAATCATCTGTTCATGAAGCAGGCTTTTCTCGCGCTATCATGGTTCATGCACGTTAAACTTTAATTAATGCATACTTTTATCATGCAAGAAGGAGGGGGTATGGATGAAGTAACCGCAGCATATAAAGAAGAAGCTTACGAGCTTTTGGGAGAATTGGAAGACGCTTTGCTAGAATTAGAAGATCAACCTGATAGCAAACCGCTTATTGAGCGTGTATTCAGGGCTATGCACACGATTAAGGGGTCAAGCGCGATGTTTGGTTTTCAGCATATTGCAGATTTTACTCATGAAATCGAAACAGTTTTCGATCTTATTCGTGATGAACATATCTTCGCCAATACTGAAATTATCGAAAAAACACTTCAATCTAGAGATCAAATTCTTGAAATGTTGGAAATTGAAAATTTTAAAGATTTTACCGCCTTACAAAAGGACTTGCTCGATCAATTCAAAGCATTTATTCCTGAAGATATTGAAAATATTGAAGATGAGGAGTTGGACCTGGAAACGAATGATGTTAAGGAAAACATTGAATTTCAAGATTTTAGTGATAAACAGGACGTATTTGATACCGATATCCCTGAAAAAGCAGATCAAGCACCCTCTATTTTGGTAACATACAGAATAAGATTTAAACCCAATGAGAACCTTTTGACACAAAGTATTAATCCAATCCCATTTCTAAATGAAATACGATCTTTGGGTAAATGTAGCATTGTCGCACAAACAAAGAATATTCCTTCATTTGATGAAATTGACCCGAAACAATGTTATACCTTTTGGGATATCATTCTCACAACAGATAAGGGCTTAGATGAAATTAAAGATATTTTTATCCTGGTTGACCAACAAAGTGATCTGACCATTGATATTATTGATGATGTAGATCTTGATGAAGAAAATGGATACAAAAAAATTGGTGAAATTCTAACAGAAAGAAAAGATATCTCAAAGACTGAATTGGATAAAGTGCTAGACAAGCAAAAACGTATTGGTCAAATCCTAATGGATAATAAACTTGTGGAACCTGGAATCGTTGAATCAGCCCTTGTGGAGCAACAGCATGTAAAAGATAAAAAACAGAAAAAAGCAGAAGCAATATCTGTAAGTAGTATTCGTGTCCCTGCGGATAAACTGGATCGTCTTGTTGACCTTGTTGGTGAATTGGTTACTGTTCAAGCCAGATTGACTCAGGAAGCGACCTACCAAAAAAAGCCTGAATTAATATCTATTTCAGAAGAAGTTGAGCGTCTTACTTCAGAGCTTCGAGATAACACGATGAGCATTCGAATGTTGCCTATTGGAACGACATTTAATAAATTTAAGCGTCTCGTAAGAGATCTTTCAAATGATTTAGGCAAACAGGTTGAGATGAAAACAGATGGCGGTGATACAGAACTCGATAAAACTGTTATTGAACAGTTAAACGATCCGCTCATTCATATCATTAGAAATTCCATAGATCATGGCATTGAATCACCTGAAGTACGAAAAGCAAGTGGAAAAAATGAGCAAGGAATCGTTCATCTTTCTGCAATCCATTCTGGATCAAATGTGTTAATTCAAATTAAAGACGATGGCGCTGGTCTTGATGTCAATAAAATTCGAAAGAAAGCAATTGAACGAAATCTTATGCATCCTGATGATGAAAAGTCGGAAAAAGAAATATTTATGATGATATTTGAACCTGGTTTTTCTACGGCTGATGTCATTTCTGGTGTTTCAGGCAGAGGCGTTGGGATGGATGTTGTTAAGCGCTGTATTGAAGCACTTCGAGGTAACATTGATGTTAGCAGTGAGCCGGGTATGGGGACTGTCATAACGTTAAAGCTGCCCCTGACATTAGCGATTATTGAAGGTTTACTTGTCAAGATTGGAGAAGGTCTTTTTGTGGTTCCGCTTTTGTCAATTGAAGAATGCGTTGAATTGCCTCCAGAACTTCTCACACGTGTAAAAAAGCAAAATATGATGAATCTACGAGATGAAATCATTCCATTTCTTAACCTGAGGGAACTCTTTTTAATTAAAGGAGATCCGCCTCCAATCGAACAAATTGTTATAACTGAAGCAAAAGGAGAACATGTCGCTTTTGGAGTGGATCATGTTGTCGGACAGATTCAAACTGTTATTAAAACATTGGGAAAAATGTACAGAGATGTTCAAGGCATTTCTGGGGCAACTATTTTGGGTGATGGCACTGTTGCTCTGATTTTGGATGTGGTTCAATTAATCCAGGCTGCTGAAAAAATAAATCTTGAGCAACAGAACGAGTAGCAAATAAGTAAGGAAAGCTCTGATAATCCGTTCCTCATTTAATAAAT
>Ga0272440_1001553_pt1 | contig 18691 bp, 14 predicted proteins | sample SSMMMBAug17_FD_192440 | JGI IMG/M metagenome (GOLD analysis project Ga0272440, IMG submission 192440) | Marine sediment archaeal communities from Little Sippewissett salt marsh, Falmouth, MA, United States - SSM-MMB-Aug17 | ecosystem: Environmental > Aquatic > Marine > Wetlands > Sediment ...
AGCTGAAGACGAAATCGTTGAAGAATTACAGACTTTAGAACGTGAAATTGAAGAAAAAAATGAGGCTTTAGCTGAACACAAAAAATTGTTAGCTGAAAAAGATAGTGCTTTAGCTGAAAAGGATAATACTATAGCTGAAAAAGATAGTGCTTTAGCTGAAAAGGATAATGCTATAGCAGAAAAGGATAATGCCTTAGCTGAAAATAAAAAACTGCTGGCTGAACAAAAAAGGATTATTGAAGAATTAATGCAGAAATCGAAGCCTTAGTATCTTTAACAATTGCTCGAAACATAACCTCCTCATTTTCTCATCTCCAAGGCCAGTGTGGTGGGATAACAACATATTTTTTTCAATTAAAGATTCGTCTTGACAAACAAAAATAATTCTGTACATATCTGTATAATTGAACAATTTTACAAAAACAGCACAGGCCTACAAACCTGGGTGTTTAGACTTGTGCCTGCACAAAAGAAGGAAAGATTATGAATGGAAAACAAAATTTTATGGACAGACATGTCGGCAGGCGTGATTTTCTTAAACTATCCGCCAGGACTGCCGCAGTATTAGGGCTTTCGCCAACCTTTATTCCAAAACTTTGCAGTGCATTTGAGAAAAAAGACAAACCTGCTGTCATTTGGGTTCACTTTCAAGAATGTACTGGATGCACCGAGTCACTGCTCAGGTCTACTAAGCCGGATCTGGCATCGTTAATTTTTGATGTCATTTCATTGGAATATCATGAAACCCTCTTTGCAGCAGCCGGTCATCAAATAGAAGAAAGTCTCGAACATGCCATGAAACGTTACACCGATCAATATGTTCTGGTTGTTGAAGGTTCTATTCCATCAAAGGATGGCGGGGCTTATTGTAAGGTGGGCGGACACACAGCCATTGATATTCTTCAAAAAACAGCACAGCATGCCGCTGCAATTATTTCAATCGGATCTTGTGCTTCATGGGGTGGGATTGCCTCTGCTGGAACCAATCCAACAGGAGCGCAGGGGGTTACAAAAACGCTCAAGCATTTAAATCTGAAAAAACCGGTGATTAATATTCCTGGATGTCCACCAAGTCCTTACAATTTTTTATCAACAGTGGTGCATTACCTGACCTATGGGTTACCAAAACTGGATAGCGAAAATCGGCCAAAATTTGCCTATGGCACATTGATTCATGATCAATGTGAGCGCAGAGGCCATTTTGATTCCGGTCGCTTTGCTGAAACTTTCGGTGATGAAGGACATCGCAAAGGGTATTGTTTGTACAAGCTTGGATGCAAAGGCCCAAGCACTTTTGGAAACTGTTCTGAACAGGGATTTAATGCAGAGAAAAAATGGCCTGTTTCTATCGGTCATCCCTGTATTGGTTGTATTGAATCAAAGGTCGGATTTAAACAATCCATGTATGATCTTTCCGAAATGGTGCATACTGCCAATCCATCACAACTCTATCCCAGACCCATTCATCCACAAAATAAAGGTATCAGTCCGGTTGCCACAGGTGTGGCAGGTGCTGCAATTGGCTCGGTGGGTACGATGGCCATTTTAAAAAGCCTGAAATTAAAAGATACAGAGGAGGAATATCATGAGGAAGAATAGCCGCAGATCATTTTTAAAAGGTGTTATCGGTGCTGGCGCCGGCGCGGTCTTTTCTCCTTTTGTTTCCTTTAAGAATGCAGTGGCTGAGAAACTCAAAGAGCGACGTGAAAAAGATGTGGGAATGCTTTATGATGCCACCAAATGCATTGGCTGCAAAGCCTGTGAGGTCGCGTGTAAGGATACCAACAATATGCCCATTGAATATGATGAAAATCATTTGTGGGATGCGCCCAGAGATTTATCCTCTAAAACCATGACAATCATCAAATTATATAAAGGCGAAAATGGTGAACAATCTTTTATCAAACGCCAGTGTATGCATTGTGTTGACCCGGTGTGCGTGTCAGGTTGCCCGACATCTGCCCTGAAAAAGTTAGAAAATGGTGTCATTGCATGGGATAAAGATGCCTGTTGCGGGTGTCGGTATTGTCAAATGGGATGTCCATTTTCTATTCCAAAATACGAATTTGATGCAGCATATGGAAAAATTGTCAAATGTGAAATGTGTTCCAACAATGGCTTGCTCGCTGCTGGAAAAACTGCCTGTTCTGAAGCCTGTCCCACTGGCGCGCTCATTTTTGGCAAACAAAAACAATTATTAAAAATCGCCAGACAGCGTCTGTATAAACACCCTGAAAAATATAATGGAAAAATATTTGGCGAATTCGATAGTGGTGGTACTGGCGTTATTTACCTGGCATCTGTACCATTTGAAAAATTGGGTTTTCCACATTTACCAGAGTATTCATCCGCACGCATCAGTGAAGGCATTCAGCATACGATTTATCACAACATGATTGCACCCATATTGGTTTATTGTGGCCTGGCATTGATTGCTTTTAAAAATATTCACATGGGAAAGGAAAAGGAGGAATAAATTATGGCACATGCTCAAGCAAAACCTGTTGAAGGTAAAATTTTTACTGCGCCGGTCATTTTTCTTCTCCATGTGGCAGCAGTAGGACTGTTTTTTTTAATTATTCGCTACATGTATGGTATCGGAGCGGTTTCTAACCTGACTGACCATATGCCCTGGGGCGTATGGAAAATAATCAATGTTATCGTTGGAGCGGCATTGGTATGCGGCGGTTATGCATGCGCTTTTACTGTATATGTATTTAATCAGGGGCGCTATCATCGTTTTGTTCGCCCGGCGCTTTTATTATCCCTTTTAGGATATTCTTTTGCTGGTTTTTCACTTTTTTACGATGTTGGCCGCTATTGGGGGCTGTTCAATTTTTTAATTCCCAAATACTGGCAGGCCAACTCAGTTCTATTTGAAGTGGGAATTTGTGTTATGAGCTACATTGCGATCCTCACATTAGAGATTGCGCCGGCAATTATAGAAAAATTCGCAGATATGGAAGGTCCGGTGGGGATTTCATTGAATAAGTTCTATCGCTTTTTGGACCGCTTCCTGTTTTTAATTATTTCACTGGGTGTGTTGCTTCCAACCATGCATCAATCTGGCCTGGGTGGATTGGCTGTTGTAATGGGACAAAAAATCAGTCCATTATGGCAAAGTCCCCTGGTTTCGTTACATCATCTGGTTTCTTGCATTGCGATGGGTTATGGCTGCGTGATTGTTACAGAATTTGTTTTGACTGATGAATACAGAGATAGACAATATATGCATTTGCTGGATAAACTGGCCACCTTCATGAAAAATTTTATGTTCGTATTTTTCATTCTCAGAATGAGTGAAGTATTGCGAAGTGGGGCGCTTCCATTGGCGTTTCATTATGATCATATCAGCTTTTCCTTTTGGGCAGAAATGATTTTAATTCTTTTGGGAATATTTTATGTTCGGGATGAAAACGCACGAAAAATTCCAAGAAATCTGTTTTTAGGTGGGCTTTTTACAATGGTGGGCGGATCATTGTATCGTATTAATGTTTATATCATTGGATTTCAACCATTCAAGGGCCTCAGCTATTTTCCATCAGTCCCCGAACTGTTCATTACAATGGGGATGATAAGCTTGCAATTGGCCATATTCGCAATAATAATCAAAACCTTTCCGATTATGGAAAAAGGAGACCATAAATGAAAAAAATAATAACCATTGATCCTGTCACCCGAATTGAGGGTCATTTGAGAGTGGACATTGCTGTTGCAAATGGAAAAGTGACCGATGCATGGTCATCAGGAACTATGTTTCGGGGCATTGAAAATATACTGATTGGCCGACATCCAGGTGAAGCATGGACCTTTACCCAACGCTTTTGCGGGGTTTGTACCACAGTGCATGCAATTGCATCGGTTAGAGCGGTTGAAAATGCTTTAAATCTGGAAGTTCCCCTCAATGCACAAATGATCCGCAATTTGCTAATGGCTGGTCATGCTATTTTTGATCATATATCTCATTTTTATCATCTTTCGGCTTTGGATTGGGTTGATGTCACATCTGCTGCAAAAGCAGATCCTGTCAAGGCAGCAAAAGTGGCTCAAATCGTGTCGCCTGCATGGGAGCGGAATTCAGTGGCGGAATTTAAAGGGGTTCAAGAAAAAATTAAAGGTGTGCTAAACAGCGGGCAGTTGGGTATTTTTAACAATGGATATTGGGGACACAAAGCCATGCGATTGACACCAGAACTCAACTTAATGGCTGTTGCTCATTATCTGCAAGCATTGGAATATCAGCGAAAGATAAATGAGGTTGTTGCACTATTGGGCGGTAAATGTCCGCATATTCAAAATCTGGCTGTAGGCGGCGTTGCCAATCCGATTGATTTAGATGAGGAAGCTTCAGTTAATATGACCACCCTGTTAAAAGTTAAAGGTTATTTTGATGTTGTTCGCAGTTTTGTTCAAAATGCGTATTTTAACGATGTTTGTGCGATTATGAGTCAATACATGCCCTGGGCGGATTATGGAAAAGGCGTCAATGATTTTCTTGCTGTGCCTGAATTTCCAACTGACACTGTTGGCAAACATTTTACCATGCGGGCTGGCACTGTTATTAATAATGAAGTTGTCGATATTAGAGGTTTCAAAGATTCATACGTTGAAAACAATATCAGTGAAGGTATTGCCAGATCCTGGTATGATGGCGATTGGGATTTGCATCCATATCGTGAGACAACAGATCCAAAGCCTGGAGAATTTGATCCAAAGGGGAAGTATTCATGGGTAAAAAGTCCGCGATTCAATGGCAAACGCATGCAGGTTGGCCCGGCAGCACAGGTATTGTCAAGTTACATGCTCAGTGATGCACTCACAGTCAAATATGTCAAAAAATTCGCTGATACTGTCAATACAATTGGCAAGGCGACCAGTGTGACCAGTGCATCCAATCTGACTGTTGAGGATCTGGTCAAAGCATTGCCATCAACTTTGGGACGGCATGCAGCGCGTGTCATTCGATGCGCAGCCATACAGGATATGGCGTTGGATCATTGGAAAATGCTGGTTGATAATATTGGCAAAGGGGATAAAACCATTTTTAACCCGCCAGAATATCCAAAAGGTGAGTGTCAGGGCGTGGGAATGCATGAAGCGCCACGTGGAGCATTAACACATTGGATCGTCATTGAAGATGGTAAAATTAAAAACTATCAGGCTGTTGTTCCTTCAACGTGGAATTTATGTCCAAGAGATGACAAAGGTCTTTTAGGGCCCACTGAATCATCATTAATTGGCAATCCCATTGCAGACACAAAACAGCCCTTGGAAGCATTAAGAACCTTACATAGCTTTGATCCATGTATGTCATGCGCAATTCATGCGTTTAGTCCAGAAGGAAAAACCCTTGGAAGTGCACGCGCAAGAGTATAATCGCATTGCCATTGTTGGCATTGGCAATATTTTGCAGAAAGATGATGGAATAGGTGTCACCCTCATTAAATACCTTGAGGCAGCGTACACTTTTCCATCATATATACATCTTATTGATGGCGGCACTTCAGGCGTGCCACTTCAAGCCCAAATCATGAAAAAAGATGTGTTAATTATTATTGATGCCCTGACTGTATCAGATATTCCCGGTTCAGTACATGTATTGACAGGGCATTCAGTATTAAGTCAATCTCCAAACCTGAAATTATCCCCGCATCAGATTAGTTTTTTTGATTTGCTTCAATTTATGGAATTGCAGCAAATTGGGCCCAAAGAACTTATCATAATTGGTATTGTGCCAGAGAACGTCGGAAGTGGTGTTGATCTATCCAAACCAGTTGAAAAAAGTATTGAAATTGCGGCAAACCAGATCATTGATCTCATGAAGCAGCGCGGGGTTCATGTCGATAAACGAACTGATCCGATTCTTCCAGATTATTGGTGGAAACCAAACGAACGTTTTCCAAGTATTTCTCACTTGCGATGATTCTTAAAAAAAAGGCATCTTTTCAGCAAATATGAAGGATGCCAAAAAAAACAATCTTGAAAAATTTTTAATAATGCGATATGTAAACAATCGAAATCTATAGTGTATTCTTTTTGGGTGCATCCCCAAAAAGTTGGAATTGTATCATTAGGTGCTCAATAAATTTTGGAGATAATAAAATGCAAAAAAATTCAAATTTGAAAATTCTTCTTGTCGAAGACGCTAAAGTCGTTCGTAAAATGGCAATCAAAATATTAAAAGAAGTAGGCTATACTTCAATTCTGGAAGCGGCTGATGGTCAGGTTGCAACAAATATAATATTTGATAACCCGGATATTGATCTGATTATTAGCGATTGGAATATGCCGAACAGGGATGGCTATTCATTGTTACAATGGATTCGAAGTAAGCCAGAATTTGATCACATACCATTTATTATGGCAACTGCCCAGGGTGAAAAAAAACAAATAGATAAAGCCATCAAAGCTGGAGCGAACAGTTATATTACAAAACCTTTCGGCGTTCCTGAAATGAAGTCAACAATTGAAAAAGCCCTTAAAGGCAACACTGAAAGTGAAGAACCTGTCTCCCAAAAAATTGACTATAGTAATCGGAAGCAAGATGGCAAACTGGAAATAAACGCGGCACATATTCAAATTACAGATCATCTGACACTGGGTGTACTTGACCACATGATGAAAACTGGAAAAATGCAATCTGATTACTTTACGCTGAAAACCCATTGCATGACCAGCTGGAATCCGGTTCTTCAATCCCTTGAGCGGGGAGAAGTGGATGTTGCCTTTGTTTTGGCTCCCATTGCAATGGATTTATTCAGCGCCGGTGTACCTATTCGATTGATTCTTTTTGCGCACAAAGATGGCAGTATCAGCGTTCGGAATAATTCGTATCCCATTCAATCCCGACATATTGATTATTTTAAAAACAAACTGTTTTATATTCCGCATTTGTTATCCATTCATCATATGCTTGCGCATATGTTTTTTAAAGAAATTGGCTTAAATCCAGGCTTATCTGGAACTGATCAAAAAGTGGATTTATTTTTTGAAGTAACACCGCCCATACAAATGACACCATTTATGACTGAAAATATTGATACATGTGGCTTTATGGTTGCCGAACCCATTGGATCAAAAGCAATTGCAGCGAATAAGGCAAATCTGCTTTTTCATTCTAATGATATTTGGGAATATCATCCATGCTGTGTCGTGGCAATGCGAGAAGAATTGATTGCTTCGCACCCGGATATTGTTCACGATTTTGTTCGACTGTTAGTTGAATCTGGAGATTATATAACATCACATCCAGACAAGGCCGCAGAAATTGCAGTATCATTTTTAGACCCCAAGAAATTGCTTGGATTACAACAACCCATTTTATCTCGGGTGCTGTCTGGTAAAAATGCAGTGAAAACCAATGATTTGTTTCCAGAGCTTGAACCATTGGATCGTATCCAAAGATATATGCATTCAAATATGGGGATCGGAACGTTAATTGATCTTGAAAAATTTGTAGATACCTGTTTTGCAGAGGCTGTATTTAAAGATCGGCGCTCAGAAAGTACCCCTTCATCAAGTATCGAAATCAGCGAAAGTGTCAAACGTGTGCTTGATGAATTGCCTACAGGAAAACCGGGGGCTGCAACGCATGAACAATTTCAAGCCAGCAAACAAACTTTTATGAACCTTTCACAAATGATTAGTAAAGAAGCGCTGCCATTGTCGCTTCATCAATGTATGCCATTGATTAATGAGTTGACAAAAGTGATTGATAAAAATACGCAATCACAAATCAACAATGAATCCCCACTCCCCGAACAATTTATTCAACCCATAATATATGCCATGTATCAAATTTTACTTGAAGAAGGATGTAAAACAGAATCTGGAAAATTAGGAATTGTGCGGACACATGCCATTGCATCACATGCAGACTTTAATATAATTGATGTCCGACCCCATCCCGCCGGATACGATATTCTGATGGCAAATGTTAAAGGACAAAGTTTCTTTTCCCTTTATTGTTGTTTGTTGGTCAAATTTTTGTTTCAACAAAATGTTAGAAATCGTAAACCCCCGGAAATGTTTTTTGAACAATTAAATAAACAGCTTTTCAAAAGCAAAGCCTCTGAAAATCAAGTATCAGCCAGTTGTCTTCATTTAAATTTTCGTAAAGGGACAGGCAACATCGTTATCGCGGGACATCCACCTGTCATTCTGATGAAACATAATTTGCCAATGGTTCGGGCCATTATGGGGGAAAGTTACTTATTGGGAGATATTGAAACACAAAAATTCACAGGACACATATTTGATTTTCGACCAAAAGACAGGCTTTTCATACATACAATGAGCATCGTCCACGCTGTTCCGCCTGATGCGAATAACAAAAAAAACAGATTGGATTTTATTGGTTTTGATGACATCTTAATGTCACGTAAAGATCATTCATTGGAAGATATGCTGGATGCGATACTCACTGACATTTTATCTCATTGCAAAAATGCGCCTGCTGATGGCATGATGATTTTAGGGGTTGAAGTACCCGGGCAATAAGAGCAGCATTTCGAAAAATCGCCATGAACCAATTTATTTTGCAATGCTTCAGGGGTGTCGCCTTCAATGGACACATATTGAAAAAATCCTTGACAGCCTGTTGTCAGACGCCCTGCTTGATGGCCAAGCCCCAAAGCATTCGCACCTGATATTGTTGCCATTGTAAGAATTTCTTTGGGAGAAATATTCGGAAAATGCGTTGCAATATAATGAATTTCATCCCATATTGACAGGGATTCAACACTGGCTAGACTATCAGTTCCCATACAAACTGTTAAACCCGAATGGAGCATTTGGTCAATGTCAGGCAATTGTTTATGTAGATTGTAATTACTTCGTGGACACACACACACGGGGCATTTTCGTTCCTGAATAATTGCTAAATCTGAACGATCAAAATGGAGCAAATGGACCAACAATGTTTTATGATCCAAAACACCCATTTGATCCAGGTGTTTTACCGGGCTTTTTTGAGGTAAATTCCATTGCAAATAATCCACACCGCGAGACTCTAAAAAATCGGCCCATTCCCCCACAGCTCTTGTTATAAACTCCATTTCAACATCAGATTCAGCAACATGTACAGAGAATAAGTTACCAGATGCCGCTTTTTTCAAGTATCGAAACAGGTCAGGAGATGTGGTGTGTGGTGCATGACCGGCAACAGAAAAATTGCAGCATGATATGTCAGATTGTTCCGAATTGTCTAAGGGGATGCAATCATTGCCAAAATATTCACGAAACCAGCAGCCATAAAGCCCTGATTGCATAATAATTTTTTTTGTCAATCCTAATGATGAAATTTCACCAACCGCGCATACACCGCTGTCCCATAGATTGTGACAGGCATTTTGTGCAGATGATATCAGTGTGTTAGTGTCAGTTAACGTTCGTGCAATAACTAAATGTTGGACCCATGATGTAAATCCCATATCCATCGGTACACAATTTAATAATGCTGAAAGCTCCAAATGTGTGTGCGCATTGACAAACATCGGAATAATAACGCCCGCCCCCAAATCTGTAATATCTGTGTTAACAGAACGTGATGCACAATCAATAATTTGGCCAAAGGGCGAAATTGTTATTATTGCGTTTTGAATCCAGATATCCGGGGCAATCATTGCCCATCGTGCGCGATAACTTTTGGGTTTTAATTGTGCTTTTGGCATGATGTTTTTCAGGTACCCCTCTTTATGTTTTCTTGCAATTTGTGCTGAAAATATAATATTTTTACCTTGACATCAAGTATTCTTATAAAATAAATAACACATTCTTCAAAATTGTATTAAACTGTATTTCCATTATGAGAAATATGATTGCTAAAATAATTGCTTTTATAAAGGAGGTCTTTCTTGAAACCCTTTTCAATCAAAGATTTTATGTCTATTCCAGGTATGGATCTCAGTAACTGGATACCATTATCTGACACCGGACAATTTGTAGATGTTCCTGATGATTTGTCTGGCATCACAGTTATTAATTCATCAGAAGAAGTTGATCCCACTGAGGTTGGCATGACAGCCAGTGATGTTCAAACCATATGGGAAGGCGTTGAGAAATATTATAAAACAGGTGTTCACCCTGCAATTGCTTTGTGTATCCGAAGACAGGGGAAAATTGTCATAAAACGTACTATCGGACACGCACTCGGTAATGTAATTGGAGAACCGAACACGCAGCAAATTATCATGCGACCTGAAATACCCATTTGTCAGTTTTCCGCATCAAAGGCTGTAACCGCCATGTTGATCCACCATTTGTCTGAAAAAGGAAAAATACATCTTACTGATCCAGTCTGTCATTATCTTCCAGAATTTGGTGCGCATGGAAAAAAAGATGTTACAATTCACCATGTTCTGTCGCATCGGAGCGGTTTCGGTATTATCACAGATAGTAATATGGATTCTGATATCCTGTTTGATCATGATGAAGCAGTTAAAATGATTTGTGATATGAAACCGCAATATGCTGCCGGACATACTGCATCATATCATGCAATTACAGGCGGATATATTCTTCATGAAATCTTGCGAAGAGTTACAGGAAAAGACTTGCGTGAGTATTTAAAAGAAACCATTCAGGATCCATTAGGGTTCAAATACTTCAATTATGGCATTGCAGAAAATGAAATTCAGACTGTTGCAAAAAGTTACTATACAGGAATGCCTGTGGTATTTCCTTTTACAAAGATCGTTAAGCGTTCATTGGGCGGCCCATGGGATATGGTTATAAAGATGGCCAATGATCCAAGATTTTTTAAATCAATCATTCCATCTGCCAATCTTGTTTGTACTGTTGATGAAATGTGCCAATTTTTTCAGCTTTTGCTAAATGGTGGAACCTTGAATGACGTTCGTATTTTTGATCCACTGACTGTTCGTCGCGCCACAATTGAAGCTGGAAAAATGCAATTAGATAAGTCAATGGTTCTTTTACCCATGCGTTATAGTGCCGGTTTGATGTTGGGAAGTGATCCCTTTGGCATGTTTGGCCCAAAGACCAAAAATGCCTTTGGACATTGGGGGTTCATTAATTCTTTTTCATGGGCGGATCCGGATCGGGATATTGCAGTATCCATGTTGAATACCGGTAAACCCTTTTTGACCACGCATGTTATCAGTCATTTTGACTTGTTAGCCCGAATTGGCAGACATTGTAAAAAAGATTAAATCGTTTATTTTGGATTTTCTTTAGTAAGGTAATATCGTCCAACTTTTTTTGTACATTTTATATAGATGAATAAACCCTCGTAACCCTAAAGGCATTAAATCTAAAATGGAGTCATAACGTGATGAATCGTATCATTTCAATTAGTTTTTTAGCCTTTATTTGTTTATCAAGTATGTGCCTGTTTGTGGTCGCATTGATTATATGGATGGCAACAATTTTATTTGATAAGCGTTTAAAATTATTGCATTTGTTTTCATCCTTTTGGGCATCAATATATATCTGGATGATGCCTGCGTGGTCTGTAGAAGTTAAAGGTAAAAAACATATTAACAAAAAGACAACCTATGTGATTACTTCAAATCATCAGTCTCTATTGGATATACTGGTTGCTTTTCGCCTGTTTTTTCATTTCAAATGGGTATCAAAGGCGGAAATATTTAGAATACCATTTATTGGCTGGAATATGCATCTCAATCGCTATATTGCATTGAGACGCGGTGATAAGGCAAGTATTCAACAAATGTTTGATGATTGTAACACATCCATATCACAAGGAAATTCTGTTTTTATGTTTCCTGAAGGCACACGCTCTAAGAATCGACAATTGAAAGCTTTTAAACCGGGCGCTTTTATATTGGCAAAAGACAACCACGTTCCCATATTACCCATTGCGATTTCAGGCACAAGAGAAGCATTGCCCAAACATAGTTTGAATTTTCATGGAAAAAATCCCATTATTGTAGAGGTCTTGCCTGAAATTTCTTCTGAAATCGTTGACCAGTTATCTGTTGAAGACCTTTCAGACAGGGTTCATGCTGATATTTCCAGGCAAGTAATGAATAACTATAGAATCATTGATGCCAATACTGTGTAACAATACATACAACGTGTATTTTTGCTGCCGACATAAAGCGAGACAATCTGCTACGCTTTAGTCTGAAGCCTATTTTTTTTTTTTAATTCGGAATCACTGGGCGCATTTCAAAAAAGGGGGCATTTTCTTAGCCCTGAAAGGGCTGCACATACCAGCCCAGGGCAACGCCCTGGGTAATACATTACAATGATTTGAGCCCTGAAAGGGCGACACATATAAGAACAATAATTAATGATAGCTCCTTTATGTAACGCCCTTACAGGGCTAAAGATTTTTTTTAATAGTTTCCCAGGGCGTTGCCCTGGGCTGGTATGTGCAGCCCTTTCAGGGCTAAAAAAATGCCCCCTTTTTTGAAATGCGCCCGGAATCACTTTGAGGTTTAAACATATGAAAAATAAAGATCATTGGATTCATGAAGCGCCGTATTACCTATCAAGCGGCAATGAAATAGATATTTTCAAGGCATCATACGATGCCCGATTACCAGTAATGCTAAAAGGGCCCACAGGATGTGGAAAAACACGATTTATCGAATCAATGGCGTATCGCTTAGAGCGTCCATTGATAACTGTTTCCTGCCATGAAGATTTATTTGCATCAGACCTTATCGGTCGCTATTTACTCCAGGGAGATGAAACTGTATGGCAGGATGGACCGCTTACAACAGCGGTTCGAATTGGTGCGATTTGCTATCTTGATGAAGTTGTTGAGGCCAGAAAAGATACCACTGTTGTTATCCATCCTTTGTCTGATGATCGCCGCATGTTGAATATTGACAAAAAAAGCGAAGTTCTTAAAGCCCATGATGATTTTTTAATCGTGGTATCATATAACCCCGGCTATCAATCGGTTATCAAAGACCTTAAGCAGAGTACGAGACAACGATTTGTTTCTATCAGTTTGAATTATCCGCCACAAGATCTTGAGACAAAAATTGTGTCCCATGAGGGTGGCGTTGATGCCAAACTTGCATCTCAGCTCGTTACGCTGGCATCAAAGGTAAGAAACATTAGAGAACATGGGCTGTCAGAAGGTGCCAGTACCCGCCTGTTGATATATGCAGCAAAACTGATCAAACGTGGTATTCCAATGATAGATGCCTGTAAAACAGCCATTTGTCTGCCCCTTACTGATGATGATTCATTACAAGAAACTCTTCATGATTTGATTGAAGATATTTTTTAATTCATTATGAAACATCAGAAACAAATCATTCAATCCTTTGTTCGGTATGCGCCTGATCGTGTTGATTCTCTCAAGCATCGACTGGATCTGCCGCATCATTTTTCAAAAAAGGAATTATTGGCCTTTTCTCGACACGTAGAATGGGCAGGGCGGCTGGACCGACGTTTTTCTGAAATACTGGCTTCAGGCGGCATTGCGCTTCTAGATGCCCCGGATTCCTACCAGTTTTACATTCAAAAAGTGAAAATTTATGGTCAATATGGTGTGATTCAAGGGATGGCAATCGCTAAAAGTTTGTATCGGGTTTTATTGCATTGTCATAAAAAGACGCTGATTAAGTTTTTGCAAACCATTGAAAATATGCGTCAATCTGGCCCTCATACATTAACAGCGCCTTTGAATGTATTATGTGATTTTTTGGATGAACCCGATCAGGCCAGTGCTGACAGGTATATCGAATTACTTCATCTCACGTTTTCTCAATCGTTACGCTTTCATGATAGCCAGCTTCTCTCAAAAACAATTCCAGAATGCTGTGCCGCCATGCATAAAGATCGGCGATTGTATCAAATGCAGCAATTTGCACGCATTATTTCTGCTTGCCCGCAATGGGTGCTGAATTTCGCAAAAGGCATGCACAATGGTTTAAATGTCCTTTCTGAATCCGCTTTGGAACATTTTACACAAGAAGCAATTAACCGATATAAAGACACTCCAGAAAAGGGCGCTGTTTTTCTAGCGATTGAATCTGAATTGGCTCAGGATAAGTATCGGGAACTTCAATCAGTAGTTGCACTTTCACAAATTATTCAGCCTTTAATTCATTATGTTCAAGCGCGGACCGGATTGCCATTGAATATTCGTCCAATATCAGAACTTGATAATGAAAACAATGTTATTCAAGTGTGTACTGATGGCAAAACAATTTATTTACCTGATGAAATGGGGCTTTATTCAAACAGACGCGACAATATAAGAATTTATAAATGCCTGCTTCGATTTGAAGCTGGACTGTGTGAATATCGTACATTTAGTTTTGATTTGGAAAAAGTTTTGGAACATATAGGCAAACCAGACCTGGCTAAAAATCAAGATTTAATCACCCCTGATCCGGATTATTTTTTTTCGTTGTTTCAAAATCCAGCAATGGCAAAAGATTTGTTTGATGTCATTGAACAAGGGCGTATTCGTATATGTTTATCCAAAAACTACCCGGGAATGATTCGTCATGCAATGCCCATGATTCAAAGAGAAGCTATGCGGATGGTTAAACATGAAACAATATCTTCACCCATTTTTTATTTATATGCCCGCGTTGCATTAAATTTACCCAAAAAACAATGTCGATTTATTTATAATGACTTGGATGAGCTGATTCAAACCATTCGTAAGGAAATGACTGATGCAATGGATGTTGAAAACGCTGCAGCCCTTGTCTACAAAATATTTTCTACACTATACAAGTGGTATCGAAAGAAAAAGATTGACTACACGAAATTAAAGACACCCTTTGGCCGCAAAATTAGCATTGGATTGTATTATAATAATGTGCATTCTTTTGATATACGCGCTAAGATCATTCGACAGAAACTAAAAAAAATGGAAATTCCCATATATCAATCCGATATTCGAAATCGGCTGGAAGAAAAAAATGGGATGATTACAATCAGGGATATTCGTCGGATGTTTAAACAGCGCACGGGTAATCAACTTGATATGGATGATACAGAAATTGATCAATTATTTGAAAAATCTGATCGTGCAGCATCGGAATTCTCATCCCCCAATCAAAACGCATACTATACCTACAAAGAATGGGATTGTCATTTATGTGACTATTTACCCGCTCATACGCGGGTATATTGCAAATCTGTAGATTCTCTAAACAAAGGATTGTATTTTTATGAACTGACACTGAAGCGATATCGCGGGATTCTCAAACGCATTCGGCGAAGTTTCGAGTTACTGCGTCCACAAGGAGTGGTCTTTTTAAGGCAATGGTGTGAAGGTGATGAATTTGATTATCGTGCATTAATTACATATGCTGTGGATCGAAAAATCAGGCAAACGCCCTCAGATCGTTTGTATATCAAACACGTCAAACAGCAGCGGGATGTATCTGTTTTTTTATTGATTGATCTGTCAAAATCAACAGGATTTAAAATATCGGGTTCTCATCAACGCATCCTGCAAGTTGAAAAAGAAGCCATTGTTTTGTTTTGTGAAGCCCTTCAGCAATCCGGAGATCGTTTTGCTATCGCCGCATTTTCAGGTTTAGGGAGACAATGTGTTGACTTTATTAATGTAAAATCCTTTGATGCGCCCCATTCAACAGAAATAAAGAGGAATATCAGTGCGTTATCGCCCTGTCGAAGTACACGAATGGGGGCTGCAGTACGTCATGCAGCATCTCAAATCTCGCAAACGTCATCAAAGGTACGCCTGTTAATTATTTTAAGTGATGGTCTCCCGAATGATCTGGATTACAAAGACACATATGCAATTGCAGATACACGAATGGCTATTCGTGAAGCCAGGGCATCAAATATCTATGTTCATGGGATTACAGTGAACGTTCAAACATCTGAAGATCTGGATACTATATATGGCAAAGGCAAGCACACGCTCATTCGAGATGTTCGAGAACTGCCTGATAAATTGCCATGTATTTATCGGAAATTAACAGGGTAGCATACCGAAAATTTTTGACTACTTATGAAACGTATCGGTTTATATATCCATATCCCTTTTTGTATGAAAAAATGTAACTACTGCGACTTTGTATCAGTTGCCAATCATTTAATTATTCCTGATTATATTAAGGCCTTAAGCATAGAAATCCAATCAAAAGCAACACCTGATTTTCAGGTGGATACCATTTATTTGGGCGGTGGAACACCCTCAATCCTCAATGCAGAAGACCTTTCCTTTATATTCCAATCCATTAAAAATAACTGGCAAATAGAGAAAAAACCTGAAATAACCATTGAAATCAACCCTGGAACAGTATCAGACCATAAAATTCAGTCATGGCTGCAATTGGATATCAATCGCGTGAATCTTGGTGTTCAATCCTTTCATGATCATCTCTTGCAACAACTTGGGCGTATTCATAATGCAAAAACAGCACATCACACCATTCAAAAATGCATAAAAGCAGGGTTTAAAAATATTGGATTGGACTTGATTTATGGCATCTTTGACCAAAGGCTGGATGAGTGGCAAAAAGATTTGCAACTGGCAATGGGGTATCATCCACAACACCTGTCATGCTATTCATTGACATACGAACCGGGCACACCGCTGTATCGCAAATTGCAAAAGAAACAAATGACTCCCCTGCCTGATACAACTGTAAGACAAATGATGTATCACCTTTTTCAATTGATGAAAGAAAACAAATATGATCATTATGAAATTTCAAATTTTGCCTCAAGTACTTCTTTTCGTTCAAAGCATAATCAAAAATACTGGAATGGTAAACCATATATTGGATTGGGCGCATCTTCTCACTCTTTCTTTGGAAATAAGCGTTTTTGGAATATTTCCAATGTAGATGCGTATATTCAGAAAATATTTAGTGGATGTGATCCTGTTGAAAATGTTGAACACCTTACCATTGAACAGCAAATGATTGAATTTATTTTTTTGGGACTGCGGCAAAGAGAGGGGATTCTCATTCATACATTTGAAAATAGATTTCCCTATTGTTTTGCAGAATTGTTTTCTGATGGTTTGAAAGAATTGGAATCGGAAGGCTATCTTGAGGTATCACATATGTCATGCAGGCTGAGTGATCGCGGCACATATTTCTTGGATAGTATCTGTCAGCGATTGATTGATATGCTTTGAATTTATCCTGCCCAATGAACAGGTGTAACCTGCACCAAAAGCGAAAAGGACTAGCTTTGTTGCACCAAAAAGTTGGGATAATTTTATTTAGGAATGCTCGAAAAATAAATTCCTCATTTACTTATGTGCTAACATGCTGTTAAATATTTCGATTTATATTCACTCCATGCTTCTGATCGAGATTCTTCAAGTTCTTTTCTATGATCAAATCCAGATTCTTGAATTGCGTGAATAATTTTTCCACTTATTTTCTGTGTATTTAGTATAGAAAGCTGACGTTCCATAAATTCTTGAATAGCTTGAATGCCTATGTTCTGTATATACCCATCATCAATATTGAATTCAATAACACTCATAAAAATTGTTTCCTTCTATAGACTTTAAGATAAAGATTTTGGACTGCGTTGGCGCTTCGTCGATGTACTATAGTACTATCTCCTTGCGCCGCCTTGCCAAAATCGGTTTTTGTACATAAAAAATGTTCCGACTTTTTGGGAATGCGCCCTATCATATTTATATGTGCATAGTAAAGAATTTTTTTTATTCATTTATTCTATTTTTCTATTTGCTCTTCTTCACTATTAAGTATTTATTTTCAATGTCCTCTATTTTATTCTAATTTTCTTATTTTTTCATCAAGACTTTTTACCTTTTTTATATATTTTCTCGATTGTTTACACAACTGTCCTGTTATATCTATTGAATATAATTGTTTCAATGATTTTTTGAATAATGGTAGACAATTTATACTGAAACTGCTTTTTGTTAAAGAACAATCAAATTTGAACAAGTATGTAAAGGCTTAGGAAGTCTCTGAAAATAAGTTACTCATTTACTTATGTGCCAGCCCGATGTAGGGGCGAACCTTGTGTTCGCCCTCGAACTAATAACGCTTTCGTACCTATGTACGATGGGCGAACACAAGGTTCGCCCCTACACGTTCTTGGCACATAAGTAAATGAGGAATTTAATTTTCAAGCATTCCTTAATATAATATTTACAATTAATAATGTATACAACTGTAATCGCAAAGACAAATAGCCTTGCTTGAAAAAAATGCCTACTAAAGTGAAGCAACATTTAATACGTAAATTTCTATCATTTTCAACAAAACGATATGTACTTACTGAAACAAAACCCTTCGCGATTATGAAAATAATAGTAATACAATGTTCCATTGACACCTATTGCTCCTTTGTATTATATTCCTTTTCAATTTCAAAAAGGTTGGAATACAGAATATGCTATATATAAATCCTTTCGAAAGGAATAACATAATGAAAAAATTACTGAAACGCGATAAAATCGACAGATGGGATCTGGAAGGAATTGAGTTTGCGATCAAAGAAAGAGTGGGAAAACCGGAACATTTCATTGGTCGTATCAGGGAAATTGAATTTCTTTACCAATGGGCTGATAATATAAGAAATGAACTCAGCCGCAGTATCGCCTTTCTTGGTCGTCGAAAAATTGGCAAAAGCCTGATTATGGAGCGGCTGTATAATATCATTTATAGCGAACAAAAAGGATTAATCCCTTTTTACTATGAATTTACTGAAGGAACGCGAAGCGGTAAAAAATTTTATCATGACTTTCTGACGCGCTTTT
>Ga0272440_1001554_pt1 | contig 18691 bp, 2 predicted proteins | sample SSMMMBAug17_FD_192440 | JGI IMG/M metagenome (GOLD analysis project Ga0272440, IMG submission 192440) | Marine sediment archaeal communities from Little Sippewissett salt marsh, Falmouth, MA, United States - SSM-MMB-Aug17 | ecosystem: Environmental > Aquatic > Marine > Wetlands > Sediment ...
TTCATAATTCTGCACTGTTCCAGGATAAACCTCAGCATCACCAGTAACATTTGTAATGCCAAATGATGCCAAAGGTGTTGATGTTATCAACTGCACACTGCTTGTATCCAGATTGCGGCTTTGTGAAACAGACGTAATTTGAATACTGTCTGATTGGCCATTTGCAGCCCCTTCTGATGGATAAATGGCCTTATTAAGCCAGAAATAGAAGCTTTACTAAACAATGGAAGTACTAAAACGTTTATTGCTAAACGTTATAAAACATCACTTCGTAATTTATATATATAAATGGATGAAAAAGAATAAAATTTCATATTAATGTTACAATCAAAAAAAGAAAAACAAGTCAAAAATATTATCTACTTTGAACCGCCTGAACAAAAAAGAGATTGAAAATCAATAATACTAAAAGGGCGAACCCACAAATTTAAGTATACAGCAGCCCCGCTCTGAAATTCCTGCTAAAAAAACCTCATCCAAATTCAAATAACCATTCCTGAATGTTCTCGTTGCAATAAATAATAATTTGAAACCAGTCATAAATAAAGGGCTAAAAAAATTACTTTTTAGTACAACAAATCAAGAAAAATTATAAGTAAAAATATAGAAAGGATTGCCCTGTAAATATGAAGCCTGCAAAGGATACGCATGCTGAACATAGTAGAGTCGGAAAAACATGAGCGTATATTATTACATAAGATATCAATAAATTAAATGAATAAAACTATAACCAAGTATGAATTTAGAACCAAACATAACAATTTCAATAATTCGAGTTTTATTGTATCTCACAAAGTAATTGTAATAAATCAACAATATCTTTAAGAGAATGTTTTTTATAACAATGCGTTTCCCCAGACATACAATTCAATACTTGAATTGTTTCTTCAAGGCCAAGTTTTCCATCAATTTTAGAGTCATTATCTTTTATTTTTATTTTTAGAGAACTATAAATGTCTCCATTAATAAAAAATCCACCTTTGGTCATCTCATTTTCATTGGCTTGTAATTTAATGATTGATAAATTCGCTTCATCTCCAACTTGCCCAATCACTTGAATATCAAGATTTAACAACACTTCTGCTTCTTCAGATGTATAAATATTCGGTGGTGTAGTATAAACAACAAAAGAATTTATACCATCGGTTGATTTATTTGTAACTACTGAATATGATGTTTCTTCAAATCCTTGTGTAAAAACACCCGATAAAGATAATCTGTCTACTGTGACTACATTGTTGTCAAAAGCTACTACAATATCTATTCCTTTTATTTGTCCTTTTTCATTAATGACTACAGGAAAAGAATACTTTGAACCTTGCACCAGGGAGTATTCAATATAATTATCTGCGTGTTTATTACTTTTTGTTTTTGTAGTTGTATCTGATGACCAATTGCCAGTAACATCACCCATGCGAATTGCTTTTAACGTGATATCTGTTATGTCGGAATTTAAATCTATTTCTACTTTAGAATCACTATTATATTGCGGCCAGGTACAAGTATCATCTGCAATGAAATGCCAATGTTTACAACCTGCATTATCAGTGAAGCAATTAATAACACCAGCAGCGTATTGTGCAACTCTTGAAGGATTTGTTGATAGAATTTCATTATCGTAAAAAATATCAGCAGCAATTAGTTGGTGACAGTTAAATCGATACTCTTCCAATCCAACAGAATAGCCCGCAATATTTGTGGCATCATTTCCGCTTATTCCTTTGAGATCATCTGATTTTGAAAGAATAAGGGTGTATTTTCCAGGAGGTAATGCTGGAAACGAAAAATGACCATTTTTGTCTGATTTTATCGTGGTGGAATATGAACCATCCAATGTTATTGATACATTTGGGACAGGCTTATCTTCATAATAATAAAATACATTCCCAGATAGTTCATATTTATTAATCGAAATAGTAAATTCATCGGTGTTTGACGTATTACAACCATCAACTGTGCCATCATCCTGTAAATAAACCTTTACAATTGCCTGTCCTTTTTGATCTGCTTTTGGCGTAAAAATAAGTGTTCCATCATCTGATATTTTTGGTGAATCTTTAAATATATCATCATTGTTAGTTTCTATATAAAATGCAATGTTTTGATCTGATTCATTTTCAGGTCCAGATGAAATATTTGTCGCCCAATTAGGAATAATAACTGTTTGATTAGCAGATATTATTTGGTCTTCACCTTTCGTAAAATAAGGACAATCATTATTTGGATTTATTGTTATTTTAAATGTTTGAGGTTCACTTGTATTACACCCGCCATTTTGTATTCCACCATCGTCAGATAGAGTTACAGTTATATTTGCAGTGCCAAAGGCGTCTTTTTTGGGAACATAACTTAATGTTCCATTATCTGTTGATATTGTTGGACCTTCTTCAAATAAATCAGATTGACCAGTAGTTATTGTAAATTCAAGTTGTTGTTGATTTTCATTCGGATTGCCTGAATTAATGTTCGTTGCCCAATTGGGTATAATTACAGAACTATCTTCATTTTCAACTATATCTGACCCTTTTGTAAAAACTGGACAACTATTGGCAACAAAAAATAAGCCATCATATGATTTTACAGGAACTCGGTTGACTAATGATTGTGTCAAAGTAATAGAACTAGAAGAACCTACTGAACCGATAACATCAAACTCAATAAATGCTATTGTTCCAGTTATTTCTGAAAATCGGTAAGCATTTATTGCCCATATTTTAAGTTTTCCATTTTCAGGATTAAATGTCAATTTATATGATTTATCTTCAAGAATACTCCCATCTAAAGTTGCTGTTGCTCCAACTTTTTTAAGAACAGCTTCATTTTTATCTATTGCTAAATCAATCCCTTCAATATCAACTCTTTTAGGGTTATCAACAATTATTGGCAAGGAGACACGAGTTCCATTAAAGCCATAGTTATCAGTTGGAATGATAATCTTTAGTAAATTTTCATTTACAGTCAAATGAAAATTTGTTGTATCAGAAAGCCCTCTTGCATCTGCAGAATGGACTGTTATAATAGTTCCTTCTCCATACCAGTCAATTTTTGGTTGAATGACAAGTTCTGAGTTTGTAATCGAGACTTCCACATTTTCATTGTTGCTTTGAGCTGTTAAGGTTATATCATCGCCATCTGGATCATGGGTCGAAATTGGAATTGTCAGTTTAGTATTTTGATATATGGTTTGATCATTAATGTCTGTTATAACAGGAGCATTATTTTTAGAAATCACCGTTAGCTTAACACCTAAATCAGTGTTTCCGCTAAAAGTCGGTGCTGGATCAATGCTGTCACCAGTGCTAAGTTCCATAAATTCTGGTACTATAGCAGTTATCTCTTTAGCTTCACTTGCATCCCATATTTTAAATATTATTTCATTTCCAGGTTTAAACCCATTGCCACTGCCATCATCTTGAGAGGAAATAATAGTAAGTATGTTTTCATAAGATATTCCATTATTCACAACGCCCATTCCTACACATTTATTACAATCAAAGATACAAATTTCATCATTTAACTCTATATCAAAATTATTAACTTCAACAATCCAAAATTTTAAACTATTATAGGGATATCCACTCCATATGGGAGAACAGTGTTTTCCATTATAATCTTTTTGAGTTTTGTTGATAATATTTCTTTTTCTTTTCTTTTTTCTTTGTTCCACTTTATTTACTATTAAGCTTGAATCATTTTTAACTTTAATCAAAAAGCCTTTACCTGGATTGAATTCTCCAACTTCATTTATCCATTTCTTTGAAAAAGCGTTATAAATGATTCGTCTGCCCTGTTCATCAATGACTTTTATCAGAACCTTATTGTCAATCAGAGGTTGTATAACATTCATAGGATTTTGTGACATTTCAATGGGCCAACCAAAAATATTCCAACCTTCAGACAGTGCTATTTCATAAGGTAAAGGAACCTTTAGTCCTTTTGTTGTTAACACAACATTCTTGTTCACTTTAACCTGATACCCTTCTTCATTACACATGCTTCCAATTTCATTCACCCATTTTTTGCTAAAAGCATTATAAATTAAGCGCTCTCCTTGTTCATCAATAATTTTGAAAAGGGCTTTATCATCGATCAAGTCTTTAAACACCTCTAACATGCTTTCTTTTTTAGGCATTACATAAAAAGAAATGATATTCCATCCATTTACTAAATTGAAGTTTTGTGTAACTGTGCTGAAAGACAGATTTACAGCTATATCCGCATTTGGTTTAAATCTATTATTATCAGTAGGTTCACCACTAAGTTTGAAAAAACTTCCTGCAATATCTATGATTTCTATTTGTTCACTATCATCCCATACACGAAATGTGATAAGGTGTCCCTCTGTAAAACCCGGATCAATATCATCTCTGCTTGATGTAACGATATTAAAGCTATCATCTGAAGTTGAAACAATCGTTTTAAAGCCAACACAGATATCACCATCAAAAACTGCAATTTCATCACCTGGTTCTAAATCTAATGTTTGAAAAGACTGAGTTATTATCCAGATCTTCATGCTATCAATTGGATTACCTTGCCAACTTGTTTGGAAATGTGTTTCGTGCTGTTGACTGCTACCGAGTTGATTAACATAAATTGTTTGATATATAGATTCATTCTCTCTTGATTGTATCTTAATACTTGCTGTTCTGGAAATTGAATCTGCGTTTGACATGGAAGTTATTGTAATTTGTTGACTGTTATGTCCAGATAGAGGACGTATAGAAATCCAGCTCGCTTCATTCTTAACTTCCCAAGCAATATTAGAAAAAATGTCAATTTTATTGATATTGATTTCATGATTATTCGATATTTGATAATCAGATAATTCAATATAAGGTTGATGATTCATTTCAGTTTGTATTACCTGAATTGTCTTTGAAATGTTGTATGAGTCGGACATGATGGTAATATAAGCTATTCGAGGAGAACTACTATTATTCGTTAAGCATGATATAGTTAAGTATTGGGTATTTGAATTAAATGTTTGGCTTATTGAAATCCAGTCTGAGTCACTATTAATATCCCATGAGATATTGGAAATAATTGAAATTGATTCATCACCGCTCAAATAGCTCCGGTTGATAATTTTTTTAGATATTTTAATGAATGGATCAGTACCAGGTTGAATAATTTCAATCGTTTTTGGAAAACAAAATTTCGGTGTTATAGATATAACTGTTTTTCTTGCTTCAGGACTTAAGTTTTCTTTGCAATTAATTGTTAATGTTTTATTGTTTGAGCCTGTTAGTGAACTGATATCTATCCAGTCTGCATCTTTTTTATTAATTGACCAATCAGTCTTTGTACTTATGTCAACTGATGAAATGCCCCCATTTTTATCAAACATTACCGAATTGGTTGATAGAGAAATACATTCATCATTTGATTTAAGAATAGAGAACAAGCCCTGAATTGTTCCTTTTGATGGATCACTTAAGGGTTCTATTCTCAACATGCAATTGTAGGATGGATCAGCAGAGACAATCCAATGAAAACTTCCATTGTTATCTGTTTCTTCTGCAATTGTTTCAAAACTATCTTCTTTTCCACCTTCTTTTGATATTGATATTTTTACATTGCCCTGGATATCTTTTGTTTCCCATTTAATTGGCATAACTTCTCCAATTTTCCAAAAAGAAGCTTGTTTGGGTGATGTGATAAACAGGTTTTCTTTGATTTGGTTTTGTCCACCTCTTACTGCGCGAATATGATATAGATTTGTTTTATCACGAGACCTAATGATAAATGATTTGATTACATGTGCATACTTCTCATAAGATGAATAACTCGAAGGTTCTAAGTGTGTTGTTGATGACCAATGGTAATCTACAAGAAATTCAGCAATAGTTACCAGTTCCTTTACATTGGGTAGCCGCCAGTCATTATAACCTTCTATATTAAGATTTTCACAATATTTAAGCGCATTTTGCCAATTTTTTTGAGTTTCTGGAAGACGTTGCCACATTAAACCTGTATTTGGGTCAATAATTATATTATGATTACATCGAAATAAAGGTGGTTTTATTTCTTGTATGCTCCTAACAGCTATACCAGCTAATTCTTTTTTATTATAGTAACTATTTTTATAGAAACTATGGGTAGTAAAGCCATATTTCTTAAAAACAATATGTTGATTGTTATGATATGTTGATGAACAATATGTAGAATCATAACTATTTGAAGGATTTCTATAAAAAATAAGGATGTCATTTAAATCACAAATATAAAAAAGTTCTTTTATTGTTGGTAATCTCCAATCATTAAAGTTACCAAACTTAGTTATATTTAAGAAATCTATTAGACTTTTTGTCGTTAACTCGTTCCTATTAATATCAAAATCCTCACTATTCCATTTATAAAGATTATTTATATTATGTGCTTCATCCCATGTCTTCAATTGTGTTATGTTATCAGATACATTATTGTTTGTCTTTAATTCCCAATAAACCCCTGTAGTATCATCTCTAACGATTGATACTATATTAGCATTATCTGGCAGTTGATTTGCTTGATCATCATATTTCGAAATTATGGGTGTATTAATATTATATTGTGCATCAGGCCCATAAAAAGGTTCACCTTTCTTGGGGCATTCAATTTCTTTTTCATTATCGTAGCACTTGTTTTGAACTGTATCTGGAACAAGTGTGTTATCCACATAAGAATTTTCAAACTCCGGTCCTTTTTGAATTATTTCAATTGTTTTCTCTGAAATTTCAACTCCCTCTGCTATGACTCTAATATACATTGATCTTTCTTCTCCAAGATTTATATCACAATCAATTTCTATAACACGTTCATTTGTTCCTGAATAATCATTGTCATCAATTTTTATCCATGAATTATCAGAGGGAAATAGCGCCCAGCAAAAACTAGAATTTTTTGAGGTTACTATCGTAAATGATTTTTTACCCCCAAAAGCTGTAAAAATAATTGGATTTGGCGTTACCATTAATTTTGATTTTTTATAAATGGTAAAAAGTCCAATTGCCGTACTTTTAGTAGTGTCATCAAGATGCTCAATCTTAAGTATGCAGTTAAAAGAAGAGTCACCATTGACTATCCATTCAAAAGATCCATCATTTTCTGTTTTTTCTGTTATAACTTCATAAGTACCAGGTTTTCCTCCTTTTCGAGACAATTGTATTTTGACATAGCCATGTAATCCCTGAGTTTCCCATTTTATTGGCATTACATTAGTTTCTGTCCATTTTGATCCTTGTCTTGGGTAATTTATAAATAAGTTGTTTTGTATTTGATTTTGCCCACCACGAACAGCTCTAAGAGAACAATATTTTGAAGTTTTGTTATAAGTTTTTAAAAATGGCATAGAATAATTAATGCCCATTGCTCTACTAAAGTCTTCTTTACTGGTTGTTGAAGATATATGAATACGACCTCTAATAACATTAAAATAATTCTTATTTATAGGCGGATAGGAAGAATTATAATCATAATAATCTATAATTGACATTAATTCCTTAATATTTGGCAAGCGCCAATCGCTGAATCCATTTGTAGATAATTCTTCACAATATTTTAATGCATTTTTCCATGACAAATTATCTTCATTTTGCGCCTTTTGCCACATTAATCCGGTATTTATATCTGTTACAGTACCATCCCCACTTGATACAAAACGACCTAATATAGGATTTTCACCTCCTCTGACAGCAATTGCATTGTATTTAAAAGATTTGGGTAATGCTTTTGGTAGAGCATTTTTGGAATCGAATGAAATCCCCCATACATTTTTTATATCACTATTGTAAATATTTGATGACCAGTAAGAACCAACTAAGTTTGAAAAGTATGTTATTTCCACTGGTTCATTGTAATAATACAAATAATAAACAATTGAATATAATTCTTTTATTGTTGGAATTCTCCAATCTGAAAAACCACCATAGTTATTTGTATTAATTTCTTCTATAAAGTCATGAATAGTTAACTCATTTAAATCATTGGCACCTTGCGATAAATCAGCCTTTTCGAAAGCATATACATTGTTCTTATCGTGTATTGTATTATCATCTGTTTTTATTTCCCATATTAATCCTGTTATATTATCCTTAACCATTGAAAAATTATCAGAATCGTAGTCTAGTTCATTTCCAGATTTATCAAGCTTGGTGAACGATCTATTGTTAATATTATAATTGGCATCTTGGCCACTATATGGTTCACCGGCTTGTCTACAATTAATGACCTGATTATCGTCATAACACTGTGTTTGGTCAGTATCTGGAATTGGTCCATTCATTTCTAATGATTCAGTTAGTCCTGAAGCTTGTTTTATATTAATTAATATGGGCGTATTGATTGCATCACTTGAATCAATAGTTATTACACAATTTCTTTCATTGCCCCAATTTTTCTGAAAGGTAATATCAATATCTTGATAGGTAGAAACATAATAATTATTTTTAGTTTTTGATAGACATATCCAGTTATTATTCTTAAAACTTGGATCAGGATAGGATATAGTTGCCTTCCATGGCATATAATAACTACTCGTTAAGTTTGAAATTCTCATTTTTACCTTTCCAGCACTTGAAGGCAAGTCAATATTTGTAGAAGAAACTAGTAATTCTGGCTTAGGAGGATCATATAGAATACATTTTTTGTCTGACATCTCCCATTCCAGTTTGCTATTTTTACTTAATGCAACGTTAAAACAATGTTCTATTCCTGCTTTAGCACAATTATAGCTATACTCATTTTTAGATGTGCTTACTAAATTTTTATCGTTAATGAAGATATTAAAATTGACACTAACTTCTGTTTTAGGTGTAGTCCAGGAAAGATTTATTCTACCCATTTCAGTTACTTCAAGTTTATCAATAATGATTTTATTGGACTGCTTAATTATGCATGTCTTTTCTGACACATTCCAATCAAAAGACTCACTGGAGTCAGCAACAACAGTATAACAATATTCAACATTGTCTTCAGTTTGAAAATCAATAAAACTAGTATTTTGAGTAGATGTATACGATATTCCATTTCGATATATGACAAACTTTTCAATATCAATATCATCTGGAACAATCCAGTTTAACTGTATGTCATAATCTTTTGTGATTTTACTGTTTACTTGTGTTATAATAGACTTATTTATGATGCACGATGTCTCTGAAAGACTCCATTCATTACGATCAAAAGCCGCTGCTACAGAATAACAGTATTCTACACCTGCAAGAGCATTTACATCAGTATAACTGTTACTATACGTAGATGTATATGCTTCTCCATTTCGATACAGATTAAAATACATTCCTTCGCTATCATCTGAATTAAGCCATGAAACGATAACATTGCCCTCTTGTGTTAATTCTGTGTTCAACTGTTCAAATATTGAAATTTCATTAAACTTAATTGTTCTAACATTTGAAGAATATTCAAAGTTATTGTATATTGCTGTTACATACCATTCATATGTATCTATTATTTCAGAAAATTCATACTCACAAGAAAGAGCATTTCCTTTTGGAATGACAATATCATTTTCATTATATTTTAAATGAAGCTCATATTGAACCTTTTTTTGAAGATTATCTTTGAGATCCCAGGCAAACTTTACAGTTTTATTTTCTTGTTCACTGATAAAAGCTTCTTCATTAAATGCACCTTTTATATAAACAGAATCGGTCAGTTCTTTTGAAATATCAGCTGTTGCAATTTTAAATCGATAAGTACCTGGTAAAATATTATCAGATAAGGCGTAATATGTGTTAGTAGTATGAGATAATATACTCCATTGCTCATTTTGATTATCTTGAATGAATATTGTGTATGATGTTGAATCGCTGACGCCTTTAACATTCCATTTAAAAACTAAATTTTCTCCAACTTCTATTTCATGTTTATCAACGTTTAAGTTTTCTATTTTAAGAGGCTCAACAATTTCAAAAGAAATAATCGTTTCTTCTGTATTATTGGAGTTATCATATGCTTTCAATATATAAGACACGTGGTTCGCCTGGATGTCATTCGTATTTATCTCAAATTCAGTTTGATGACCTTCTAAAGTAGCCAATTTAACTTCTGTTCCAGAAACACTTTGATGTAACTCATATTTAGATATAAGGTTGTTGTCTTTTCCTGACCATTTTAAAATGAATGGCAAACCTTTTGAAATGGATTTTTCTGAATTTGTGAATTGAACTTGTGGAGGAAAAAAATCACCTGATAAACCACCATATGCAATATATTTTTTCCACGATATGGCTACCATTTGGTTTGAATTCATATCACTTCGCTTAAATTGAAAATAGCCATAACCATCACCCAAAGGTATCAAAGTATTTTCTTTGCTATTTGTATCAACTTTGGCAACGACCCATTTATCATCATATGGCGTTTGATATCCAATACCTCTGCCAGAAACAATCATTATACCATTATCATATGAAGTAACTTTCGCTGTTTGTATGGGTAAATCAATTTTAAAAGATGATTTGATATTATCACCAAAGAGTGTAAACTCATTCTTGTTACTTCCATCAGTTTTTGTCTTTACTATACACGCCTTATATTGACCTCCAAAGGACTGAAAATCTAACTCCTGATTATTCTTTTGATTTCCTTTATATACTTCAGGATGGATAATTGTGCAATCATCGTTCAATTGAAAAATAACATCCCATAAACTTATTAAATAATTATCAGAGATATATAAAATATCTCCAATGTAGTTAGAAGAGAATGTATCAATTTTTCCAGAATTAGGATAAAGTGGTTTGAAGAAATTTTTCCGGGTCACATATTTTTCAACTTTATCTTCTTGTTCATTCCATTTTCCATTAAAAGGAACGCCATAGCCCCAGGATGCTAAAACTGAATTTGAATGACAATTGAGTAATTTAGCAAAATGCTCTCTCACATCTACTTGATCTTCGTTTAAATTAAGCAATGTTATTTCATAGATATCTCGCTCTATGATGCTATAAATTTTTCCATTATCTTGATATAGCGCAATACCTGCTTGTTGTATCTGTCCAATTTCACCGAGTTTGTTGACAGCACCAGTTTCAAGATTCAATAATAGTAAATAGTGATTCTTAGATCCAAACGCAAACAATAGTTTTTTATCACCTAAATATAGAATGTCAGATGAACCATTGGCATCGAAATTATCAGATCTTATACGTGATTGTACTTCTGCTACTCTTTTTGTAAAATGAAAATCATTACAATTCATTTCTAAAATATCAATAGGTGTCCACTTTGGCTTTGCAAAGTTATTAACACCACTAATAACAAAATAAATTTTGTTTCCATCAGCGACAAGCTTGATAAATTCTATTTTGTTCCAGAACTCTGAATAATCAACAGTTTCATTATTAAAAGAATAGGATAGTTTTGTTTTTTCAACAATTGAATTATTTTCAAGTGAATATATTTTAGCATCATGAACAATGACAAGTTTTCCATTAGCAACAACCATTGCAGTTCTATAAGCTTTATATTCACTGGTAGATAATGAAAAAGGTAAATCGTACATTGTTGCAGAAACAGTACTTGTATCCAGTCGCATTAACCTTGAACCACGAATGGCATAAATCCATTTTCCATCAACAACAGGTTTCACATACATGGTATGAAAACTACCAGGTCCACTGCTAATTTTTACTCTTTCTTTATTGCCGACTGTTCCATTTGAAAATGGGTACTTACTGATATAGTTATTTGTGATATCAAGATTCCACAAACAGTTATTCGCAAATGCAAACTGTGCAGGTAAACACAAATCACTTGTTGGTGCTTTGTTAATCCTTATGTCCTGTTTTATACCAGGAACAGATTTATTCAAAATAATTTCAGGCTTAACAAAAGTGTTACCTTGTTTGAATGTATAAGCAAGTCTATTAAATCCTTCAGTACTCTTTAGTAATACGTATGGAGTAGAATTAATTATGTTCATATCTAATACGTTATAATCTTTACTACAAATTAATATTTTGGAAGATTTGATTTTTTTGATAGTATCATGTGTCAAATAATAATAATTTGAAGTTGAAATAGGAATATCTGTCTCATAAGAGTATGAGTGATTAACTACTGAATGTATTATATTTTTTTCATCAATTTTTACATTGCTGATGTTTATAAATTCCTGTTTAAAATTTGCATTATCAGGAAACTTAAACACGTCATCATATAATGAAACCTGCTTAAATGGATATGGTAAGTCTGTATTTGGCAAGATTGTAAATTTTTTTGAAGTGATACTCTTTGCTGCGCCATAAATATCATTAACTTCAATTGTCAGGGAACATGAAGGACTGGCATAATAGTTATTTGGTATTTGCCAGGTTTGTGAATTCTTTAATGCTGTGGTTAAAGTTTGTTCATCTCCTATTTTTATAGTGCGCAAGCCATAATTCAATTTCACTCTTATGTGTTGGATGGGATTATCAGCACTAATTTCGTAATGATATAATAGGTCATTCTTCCCTATTGTAAATGAATTTGATCCAGGTGATAGCAAAGCATCAATTCTGCTTGAGTAAATTGAAAATGGCTCTGATATTTTTTCAGTTACATGCTTGACAGAGTCATATAGTAAGACCCTTATTCTTGCCTCTTTTGTGCTTTGGAGTTTTGATGGAACCATCCATTCAATTTTTTCTGAAAAATGGTCTGCGTCGACAGATATTACCGTAATTTTTTTCCATTCTTCATTTCCCTGTAATTGATATTCATAATGTATTTCAGATATTTGGAAGTCATCTTTTGCAGACATATTAATAAAAATAGGTTTATCCTTTAATGCCCAAAAAGGCTCATCACCATATGCCAGGATATCGAAATAAGTTATTTGAGGTTTTCCTTTATCCACATAGTTAATTGTTAATATATCATAATTGTTATCTCTATTGGTATCTTCACAAGCTTCAAACCCAAAATAAGCTTTAATTTTGCTTTCACCGCAAACAAGAATGTTATCGTATATAATGCCATTCTTTTCCCTTATTGAATCCAAAAAATTTACTTCAACAATAAAACTTTTCTCTTCATTCGGTTTGATAAAATCCATCATATAGTAGCTTCCATTATAAAAAGGAGTCTCAATTGTCTTAGTTTTATTTTTGGTATTTTTGTCACGTTTGATGTAATTCATAAATATGCTTTGAGGGGGAGCTGCCTGTGAACCTTTGTTTTCTACAATGACTTTGAATTCAGCTTTTTCTCCAGGTTTTAGCACACTTGCGAGTTCAACCTTAGTAATCGATAAGTCAGGACCAGTTCGGGTAGTTGTAAAATTCCAAATTGGTGAAGATGGATATTCGTTGCCATCGTAACTTGATTTATTTTTACCTTTTTCACGAACCCATATCTGCCAGTAATATTTCTCATGAAAGCATAATGATTTGTTATTCTCTTGAAAGTTAAAATAGTTGTTTTCATCAAATCCTTTCAGGCGGTATAATTTATCTTTAGAAGTGCCATACCGAACATAATATTCTAAGATATCATTATCCTTATCGCTTGCTTTCCATTTAAAAATAGGAGTTGTACTGACATTTACTTCGCCATCTTTTGGTTCTTGATATTTTAGATCAATAATCGGAACATCTTGAATAATTATCGTTGTACTTTCAATGTCACTAGGCTTGCTTTTCATGTCATTTTTCACAGCAACTACTCTGAAATAATATGTGGTATCATCTTCTAAAGAACGCCCATTGCATTGAGCAACTGTCCAACTTAACGTTTCGTTAATAAATTGATCTTTTACGTTAGGAGTTGCCTTGATAGGTTTACCATTTTCCAGCTTACTTTCACTTGTAGAACATTGAATCTCATAATAATCTGCATCATGGTTATTTTGTACATCATTTACTTTCATCCATCTTAAGTTTACTTCAGTTTTATATGTTTTTGGATTAAGTGATCTAATTATTGGTTTTTCTGGGGGTAAAGATTCTGAAGGTGCAAGGTTTATCGAAATAACATTACTTTCTTCCCAATCTGACCATTTTTCATTTATTCCTTTTGCTCGTACCCGAACCTTAGTGCTGTCAATTGATTTTTCGGGATACCATACAAATTGACCTGTATTATCTATTTCATAAGCTACTAAGCCCCAACCACCTTTTTCTTTGAATTGAATCCATATTTTAATCTCATTATCCGGTGTTTGACTATCTGTTACATCCCATTTAATAATAAATGGCTGAAGGAGTTGATCTGTTTTATAAGATACAGAAACATTTGAGACAAAGGGTTTGTCATCAGGGCATGGTGGTGTATCAAATTCAAATATATCAGATAATGGACTTGATGAACAAGAGGAACCCGCTCTTACACGAAAGTAGAATTTTTTATTACATTCAAAATCACTTATGTTTTTATTCAAAAAATTATAGTCAACGCGATCACCTGATTTTACTATACACGAGTCGCAAAAATATGAATCATCGTCTAAAAGTTTCAAATAATAGAAATCAGAAGATATAAATACACGATAAGAATCAGCCTGATCATTTGGGATCCATACAAATTTAATATTGTCATTGTATATTTCATAATCAAAGCCATTAGGCCTTATTAATTGAGTGATGGATTTACATACTGATAATTGGTAAGATGTTCTTTCTTTTCCATAAACTGCAATATAATATCTTCCATTTTGTGTTGATTGAAAAGAAAAAAATTCATTTAACATTCCATCTTTTTCAGAATTTTTATGATATGATTGATTTGAAATATTTTGTGTGTAATGTCCATATAAATCAGAATCTCCTTTGTAAATATTTAAACTGACAAAATATTCTTGATTAGCTTCTTTGTTAAAACAATAATAGTCATATTGCCCTGGCTCTATGAAGCTTTCGATAGATTTTCCAGGCAAGATTTCTTTACATTCTTCATCAAGGGAACTGTCTTGTATTTCTTCCATGTTACCTTTATTTTCTTTTAGAAGAAAACTAAAGTTATCGGCAATTTTATTTGATGCCTGGGAGAATGATTCAAAACAAGTTAACAAAAAAATAAAACATAAAAATATAATTTTATTTGAAAAATATGAACGAAATATATGAAACTTCATTTTATAATTCTCCTATGTTGTTTTTGACAATTTATGAATTTATTATTTCAAAAATATTTATTAAAAACGATTGTTAAATAATTTAACAATATAACTTAATAAATATACGAATGTTTTGGACACTCTACTTTACAAAAAAATTGATCAAAAATATAAGTGTAATAGAATTAATTAAAGCTTTATATTATAATATTCCTGATCGAACTTAATTGATTTTGAGTGTCCAAAATGTTCATTTTTTTACTACCTGAATACTTAACAATACATTACAACAATTTTTCACACCGGATAAAATCCCAAGGTTAAAAAACAATGTAGTCGCATATATTTCGAAAAATATTCATATTAATTCAAATATTTACACAAATAGTTAGTTACAATCTCCGCCATCATTGTTAAATTCAGAACAGGTTAAAAACATACCATAGCTACCATCGTCACAATATCCATCTCCTGTCCATGAAGAAGCCGTTGATGCATTAACACAGTTTAAGTTGCAATCATAAACCATATTGTTGCCACAGCTTTGTCCTGGAGAATTGCCTGTTGAATTTCCAGATGATCCACAATCCCCACCATCATTATTAAAAGCAGAGCATGTTAGCACCATGCCATAACTCCCATCATCGCAATAGCCATCACCTGTCCAGCTTGAAGCAGTTGATGAACTGACACAATTAGAATTACAATCATAAACCTGTCCTTCCCCACAGCTTTGACCTGGAATAGTGCTTGAAGAGCCACCCGAATTACTACAATCCCCCCCATCATTATTAAAAGCCGAACATGTTAAAACCAAGCCATAGCTTCCATCATCACAATAGCCATCACCCGTCCAGCTTGAAGCGGTTGAAGCACTGACACAATTCAAACTGCAGTCATACACTAAGCCGCTGCCACAGCTTGCACCTACTGTAGGATCAGGTGATTGAACTGATTCTATATTTATAAAAGCATTAGGGTCGTGATAACCATAACTATCGGGGTTAGATGGCATATAGCCCCAATACAGGCCTAAACCAGAGGGGTTTTTTGTAATTGGCTGATCCTTTATTTCAAAATGGAGGTGTATTCCATAGTAATCAGTAGTACCATAACCTGAGCCACCCATCACACCTATTTTTACACCTTTATTAATGCTATCACCTTCATGTATAGTTGATGCAATAGAAGCCAGGTGAGCATACAAGGAATAAATCTTAGCGCCATTCTCCAAAATATGTTCTATAATGACATTATTGCCCATGCCATGATCGTTGGAATTCATATGCTCGATTCTGACAATTTTGCCATCATTGGTTGAAACAATATCTCTGTTGCCATTTTTGCTATAATCAACACCAGAATGATATTTCGTAGCGCTGGCACATGTCTTTACATTATAAGAACAATGAGATAGTTGATAAGTTAACGCGGGATGACCAAATTTTTTTCCTGCAAACAAGTTTGCAGGAAATAAAAGTAAAAAAATTCCGATAAATGAATATAGTGAGACTATTTTCATCATTAATCTCCTTTTAAAAAGTTCATATATTGATTGACAAATGTGATGAAAAAAATAATGTTATCGGAATTCTTTCCTGATAACTCTTGCCATGCGTTCACATTCATCAGGAAAGCATGGGAGGTAAAAACGTTTATCGTTTTTACCTTCCTTTATTTTTTCATCTGCTAAAACTTTTATTGCATCATAGGCGTCTCCTCCTTAATTTAGTTGAATGTTTTCAATAAAGTTGATTTAATAACTTTTATCAAAAATCATTTGTTTCTTTGTAAATAAAATACAAATGAGAAGTAATTTTGTTACCAATAAAAAAAAATTGTTATTAAATTTGGCTGGATAAGAATTGACGATATAACGTCTTATGGCTGAGTTATGACTTGCATACAAGGCTACAAGGCTCAATTAATTGTGTAAAAGTTCAGAGTCACACTGACGTGCAGCTCTGAACTTTGTGTTAAATGGTATAATTAATGATTTTAAAAAAGGATAGAAATAAAGCAACCACTGTCGTCATCATCTTCTCTAATTACATCATTTTTACTATCCTCGTTAGATATGATATTGACGACTGAATCACTGATATCAGAAATATATATATTCTCTGCAAGTTCATCTGTTAAATCATTGACTGTTAAACTTAGATAAGTAGAACTTTCAGCAGTATCATTGAATACGTTGAAATTTATTTTTACCATATTGAGATTATCACCCGGTCCAACACCCTGCGTATTAAACCCATTTATTGTTATTATTCCTTTTGAATTGTCTATATTTACAAAGCCTAAAAATCCATCCTCGCCCTGTTCAACGCCATCAGTTCCTTTTGTCGTGTCAACAGCTAACAATGACGAATCAAATGTTAAATCAAATTGATATGAGCCTATTTTACGATCAGCAATACTTGTGTTGATATTAAGGATAAACTGATTGTTTTCTCCTACTTCAATTATATCAGGTTGTAGCATTATATTTGCCATGTTTGTCGTTCGCATTGAGGCTCTTTTCCTGAAACTTTCTAAACCTGCTGCTTTTCTGGCAATAAGCAATGCATCGGCTATATTGATGTCGTCATCAGAATTAACATCTGCGGCACCTTCAATAAAGTCGCTAACAACTAAATTTACAGCGTATCTGGCAACCTGTAACGCATCAACAATTAAAATTTTTTTATCCCCATCAACATCACCAATAATGACATCTACGATGTTAATGATGCTACCTTTTCCTTTGGGAAAACCAATGTTTTCTGCAAATACATTTGTAAAAGAAGAAACAGAAAGGTCAATATTTGTCTGCCCTGCTATACCTGAAGATTTAAAATATAATTTAAGAATGGTCAGGTCATCACCTGGGCCTTTACCAGCAGCATCAAAACCATTAATGACAAGTTTTCCCTCTTCCTGATCATTAACAAAACCCGATAATCCATCTTCTCCTTTCTCTACGCCTTGATCTGCTTTCTCGTCATCAATTTCAATCATATTTGAGTCAAAGGTTAAAACAAACTGATAAGAACCTAATTTTTGATTCATTGTATTCCCATGTAATTCAAGGAGAAATGAGCTGTTCAAATTTATTTCAGAGGTGTCGGGCTCAAGCCAAACAGTATAGCTATCATCATCAGTTATTATAAGACTGACATTGAAGGTTTGTGAGCTATTGTTGGTTTCATTATTGATTGTGACTTTACCTGTGTATTGTCCTGTAGCAAGTGTCATGGCATTGCTATTCAGTGTTAGATTACAGTCTATGCTCTCATTAGGTTTTATCTGACCTGTCTCTGTTGACAAATCTAACCAACTTTCAGTTTTATCAATGCTGTATGTAAGTGATTGTCCACCAATATTCTTTATGGTATATTCTTTGATAAATTGATTAAGAGCATCATCTTGTTCAATAATGAATTCACAATCTTCTTCTGGTGTTACGAGTAAGCGTCCATCTTCAATGGGATCGCTTATAGTCAATGTTACTGGTATATTAATGCTTTCATTTTTATTGCTTAGATCTAAAAATGTGATTTCATCTACAAATTTTCCAGAGTTTAATGAACTGGCAGAAGAATCAATGAATACTTCAACAACTTTACTTTCACCAGGATTAAGGTTTCCTTCACTAATGGATAA
>Ga0272440_1001555_pt1 | contig 18681 bp, 11 predicted proteins | sample SSMMMBAug17_FD_192440 | JGI IMG/M metagenome (GOLD analysis project Ga0272440, IMG submission 192440) | Marine sediment archaeal communities from Little Sippewissett salt marsh, Falmouth, MA, United States - SSM-MMB-Aug17 | ecosystem: Environmental > Aquatic > Marine > Wetlands > Sediment ...
TTAAGTATTTCATAGGTGTTCTCCTGGTTTTAGGGGCGCTTTTGGATTGTTTTTTTGGGATAAAATTCTATTTTTTTGAATTTTATATAAGAGATTTGATGAGGGCAATGGTGAAAAAATGGGTACAAAGTGGGTATGTTGTACCCATTTTGGGTGGGATTCTGATTTATTTCAATTGATTATTTTTGTTAACCTTGTTTTGCTAAACCTGAAAAGGTTTTGTTCGGGCTTATGTAGACGTTAGGGAAAAACAATTTCAGTCCCAAAAATGTTAGATTCCGGAAAAACCAAGAACAGCTTAGGGTTAAAGCCCATAGCCGTCAGGTGATAGCATGCGTAAAAGTGATGAATAAGAATTATTGAAAACATTAATATCCATTCAGTTATTAGTGAAATAGATCACTGTTGTTTAGAATCAAAAAATGTGATATATAAAATTCCACTTTTTTTCAGATATTTAGGAAAACTTTTGTGGGTGCTCCCAATTGAGGGCGCATTCAAAAAAAGGGGGCAAGTTTTCTCAACAAGCCCAACTACCCCAAAAATATCAACTTCCTTGATTTTGAGGTTCAAAAGTTGGCATAATAAATTCCCCCCTAATCACGCGCAATATTAACTCTTTCCAGCGTCCCGATTTAAAAAAAGATCTCAAATGCATCAAACCTTCTACTATTTTTTTCTTCCAAAGACTTCCATTTCCTTTAAATCTTAAATTTATTACCCGCCTTACTGCACTTTCAACTGCTCCTGATCCAATTGAAATTTTATTTTTTATAAATAACTCATATTGCATATGATCTATATGATCTAAAAAGTACTTCAATTTATTTTCCATTTCATCTAAATTATCTTTACTTGCCATTGCTCTTAATTCTTCTATAACTTCATTTACTCCATTTTTGTTGTTTTTTAGTTTATCTTTTAAAATTTTATATTTTTTCTTTCGTTTTTTGGGAGTTAGGTTATCAAATAAATCAAATGCTTCATTTAGATGCTCACAAGCATGATAAAAGTCCAATACTTTAATTAATTTTGATTCGGGTATCTCTGCATCTGTTATCAAACGATCTATTCTGTCCCAAATCCAGTCTGCTCCATCACTTATAAATTCTACAGTTTCTGCATATTTTGCTCCTAACAATCTCATGTAACCAATAATCAGATTGAAAACAGTGTCGGCGTCTTCTATCAATACATCATATAAGGGGAATCTAAACGAATCATAGATTCCATCTTCTGATAGTATATCTACTACTATTATTCTGGGTTCTCGCCATTTTGTTTTGAACTTATGTCGATTTTTTTTTGTTTTACGACCTTTTTTATTGATTCGAGTTCGAATTCGCCCACCATCTACTAAAATACGAACTCGCTTACCACTCAATGGCGTATCAGGTGAAATTGGAATATCCATCGCAGCAGAAAGTGCTGCATCCCTTAATATTGTATCTTCCTGAAACGTTGATATCGAAATTCGTTCTAATGTGCTTACATTTATTGAAAAACCATGGCGACTGAGCATATCTATTGCTTCTTTATAGCTCGCAGCTTGAACAGTATGGAGTGATATTTCACTTCTCGTAGCAGGTGTAACTCGATCTTTAATCCCTATAGCTTCAAGCACCGGATACATTCCACTACCTTTTTTACCACGCTTTCTATGCTTGCGACCTGTCGTTTTTTTCCAGTTTACACGCAAATAAGGTGTGGATATTGTAGCTTTTGTCCCACCTAACAATAATATAGTAACAGGCTTCCAGCCTTTATTAATTAAAGGACGTGAATTTTTTTCTCGAGCATTCTTTACAGCTTCTTTTACAAATTCATCCGTATTATGAACATGATTTATTGAGTCGAGTGTCATTTGATCTGCAAGTTTAGCTGCAATTCTCTTGTGTTTTTCTTCCAAATCCCAAAGATCTTCAGGTAAACTAATCGTTGGTAATTGATTTTTTTTTGAGGCATCATTTTGGTTCGTCATATTAATAACCTTTTCTCCGTGTTAGTAAAAAGAATTGTTTATTAATATAGACAAAACTATTATGTGATTCTTACATTATGTGAGGAAATAATTTTCAAATGCCCCCTTTTTTTGAATGCGCCCCCCAATTGATGAGGGACAAAATAGTTCTTTTTATTGAACCATGATTAAGCTGAAGAAGATAAATAAGATGATTGTAAAGTATCTTTTTCATCTTATTTATCTTCTTCAGCTTAATCATGATTCAAAAACGAGAATGAGCAATAATTCCCCCATCTGTTGGATCATGCATAAAAAGACTGGTAGCTTTGCTTTTTTTAAGAAGGAAAAAAGCTGGATTATGAAAACCCACCGAATATATTTGAAAACCAAAGAAATGAGGAAGAGCAGGCGAAACCATTTTACTCTCAATTTGTAAAACATGAAAAATGGAAAGGAACCTGTTGAAGGCAGCAGCCGATTAAATACTTAAAAGTTACGCTAACCTTATGATAATACTACTGAATAACGCTTAAAGTTAAACTGAATAATTTGCTGTTCAAACTTTTATACAGTAAGTGAGGTTTTTTATGTCAAATCAAAATATCATATTTATATTCAAAATTTTCATTCATTTGTTTTTTATTGTAATTGTAATAACAATTATTGGCTGCACTATCATAGGAGAGACAAAAAGAAATAGTTTGTTCTACATACCATGCTATGGTGATGAAACTTTTCAAAAAGCAGAGCAATTATATATGAAAAGATCATATTCCCAAGCCATAGATTTGTATGTAAAATACTTATCTTGCTCCACAAAAAAAGCTTTTGAAGATAAGGCAATGTTTAAGATTGGTCAAATTTATACCATTCAGGGCAAATATGATCAGGCAGCTGAAGTTTATAAACAATTAATTCAAAAATATCCGGACAGCATATTATCTTCCAGAGTCCAACTAGGTTTGATTTATAATGCTTATAGTCAAAAAGAATATGAGAAGGCTCTCCAGCAGGTTGAACCTGCCCATTTGGTAACCCATAAAAAAGATCACAGTCGTTTATATTTACTCAAAGGGGACATTCTACTCGCTTTGAATAGACCTCAGGAATCTGTCGTTTCTTATACATATGCTTTTGAAATTGCAAATCAAAACGAACTCCCCCTAATACTTACTAGGTCGATCCAGGCGATTTCTATTTTAACTCCTGCCGAACTTCAGTACTTGATTAGTGTGTATCAAGGTAGATTTCCGGTAGTTTACATGCTTTATCAAAAGGCACAGAATCATATTAAATATGGCAATATGGAAAAAGGGCTTGAATCTTTACAGAATATAGTTATCAATTACCCGGATCATGAAATGATCCCAAAGATTCAAGATGAAATCGAAACATTGGAAAATAAAAAATTTCCAAAACGAATATCTGTATTACCGCCTGTGCTTAAAATTAAGAGTATTTCCTTTTCAAAAAAAGTACTTAATTGTAACGAAACCGCTGAATTATCAATTACACTCGAAAATATTGGACCTGGAGAAGCCAAAGACATTGAAGCTGTTGTTACAGCAGATACCAAAGGAATTGTTGTAGCGGATACATCAACATTCCCTAAAATTAAAGCCAATAATGGCTTACAATCAATTACTGTACCTGTTAAAGCCACAATGGCTGTTCCGAATGCGCGAGCATCATTAAATATTCAGATTATTGATCCTCATTTCAATGTAAAAATTCAAGGAAAAAGATTATTTTTTTCAACTCGAGCATTTAAAAGACCAAATTTACAATTGGTTCAATTTGCGGTTGTGGAAAATGTATCTCCATACAGTAATCAGCGAGTTGATACAAACGAAATTGTAGATGTCAAATGTGCGATCCAAAATCTTGGGAAAGGACCTGCTGAACAGGTTGAAGTTGGCATCCTCAATAATCAAAAGGGATTGATATTTTTAGGAAGAGTGGATAAGCATTCTAATACTGTAGAGTCTCCGATTAAATTTTCGCGTATTTTACCCGGTAAATATAAAACGATCATATATCGTTATTTTATTAACAGTGAGCTGGTAGATAATATTCTCCGCTTTAATGTATGGAGCAGTGAAAAGCACAATAAATATGGTTTTCAAACCATTAAATCTGTTCCTGTAAATACAAAATTAGAGCCAGAGGGTTTTATTAAGCCATACCAGACAAGAGAACCAGAAAAAGCATTGGATATTGAAATCGAAGATGTTCCAGACTTTATTGCTGAGGTAGATCAAAAACTACCCAAAACAAATATGGAAAACGCATCTGCTGTTGCCATAATCATTGGAAACAGAGATTATGAAAAAACAAGTTCTGTAGAATTTGCGATTAACGATGCATTAATTATCAAGCGCTATTTAAAAGAATTAATGGGTTATCAAGAATCAAATATCGATATGCTCAAGAATGCCAGCAAGGGAGATTTTGAAACATATTTTGGAACTGCTGACAATTATCGTGGAAAATTATATAATTATGTAGGAATCAATCGAAAGCCTGATGTTTTTATTTATTACTCAGGTCATGGTGCGTTTGGCGAAAAAAACAAGAAAACCTTTTTCGTTCCTGTTGAAACAGATCCACAATATCCTGAATTGGGAGGCTATCCAACAAATACTTTTTACAAAAATCTTTCCTATATACAAGCAAATTCTTTTACAATAGTTCTGGATTGCTGCTTTTCAGGAGCGAAACGTGTTTCACCTATGTATCAAAAATGGTTTCACGATAGTAGCATTAAAATCCCCAATGCAACTTTGATGACGAGTTCAAAAGGAACACAGTATTCTAGTTGGTATACAGAAAAGAATCATAGCCTGTTTACTTATTTTTTTCTAAAAGGCATTCATAGTAAACGTGCTGATTTAAATAATGATAATCGTATATCAATCAAAGAGCTTTTTGAATATTTATCAAACAAAGCTACTGGCGTACCATATTATTCACGTCGTTTGAATAATGTAGAACAAACTCCAACAATGAGTGGTGATGGGGATCGTATACTGGTCAATTATAAATAAAGATGTTGTTTTTTTTGTTGGTTGAAATATCACCCAACTCTAAATTTATTAATAATGAAGAACTTCCAATCCTGCTCAAAAAACGACAAGATCAAGGATTATTTATTACCCCACCCAATAGTTTTGGAACCGTGTCTATTGGTTGATGTGCCATGGCTTTCTTCAATTTTACCTAAGGATGTCAAGCCTTTTTCGACTTATGATAATTAATCATGATCGAATCCTGGTTGATATTGAAAAAAAAAGGTAATGAGCTTTGAACTATAATTGTTAATTATTAACGTGATATGATAGATACTTTTTATAGAACAGTCTAACTAAGCAGTTTATTATATGTAATTATTTTTACATTTTTACTTTATTTTGCTTTAAATTTTATTGTAAACTCTGCAGAAAGTTTATCTCCAGGAAAACCTACTTTTACAGAATGTTCACCAGTTTTTAATAATGATTTGTCACTAGTGTACTTTTGTAAGTCAAACTGCCATTGTTGTTTATCAGAACCTGATTCTATTGGAAAAGCTGCTTTAGGAAAAGCCATTTTATCAAAAAATACATTTAGTTCTATTTTTTTATTAGCCTTTTTATTATCTGCCTGGATCACAAGAGAATCATTAACTGTAAGCTCACTATTTAATATAATGAATTCTGGATTCTTTTTTATTGATAAGTACAAAGGAACTAATATTGTTGCAACAATTGCTATAATAAGGGTTATACTCCAAGCAAACCAACTCGCATCAGGTGTTTTTGTTTGATTTATATTATTTTTTTCATCTATAATTTTAGATTGTTGATATGGTAAAACACGTTCTTTATTATTTCCACTACAGTCAGTATTATTGTATATTACACTTTTATCTTTTGCAATGTTTACATCACCTTGACTAGATACACTTATTTGGTCACCATATATAATTCTCTTTTTGTTCATCTCTTATACTTCCAATTATTAAACAACAAACATCCAGTTTTATATTAATAATTTGAATTATTAATATGGTATGTTAGCTATTTTATTTACATGTTTAAACTACCCTGAGTTTTGGTATTGTGTATTTTACTCATACCGTCAGCAATATTAACATCACCACCACCATCACTGGATATATTATAAATTGTAAAATTGCCATTATCTTTTTCCCTAGGCACATTATTTTTATTTATTGATGATTTATAAAATGTGATTAAATCTCCCATTATTCCTCCCAATGTATATATCAATGTTGTAAACAATTTTACTAATAGTGTTGCCAAGTATCTAGTTACATGTATTATTATGCCTCCCAATGTGTATGATATTGTTGTAAACACTATTATTAATAGGGATCGCTGCCAGTAAAAAGTTTCTGAAAGAATATATATCGCAAGAAAGCAACTAAGACCGGCGAGAAATCCTGACAATACATAAATTATCAATCTAGTGTTGCTATTAAAAAAGTCCTGAGCCATCCCAAAGGCTATCAAGCTAAAAATTATACTATAAACAATATTTTTTACGGTATCTACTGGCATTCCTTTTCCAAAACAATAATAGGTAATACCAAAAGACAACATTGCCGCAATGAAAGGCAATGAAAAAGAAATGTTACGATTAGTTTGTTCAGAAAAATACATATTAAAACATTCCTTTTCGTGCTATTGAATATATAAAACAGCCCACACCGGAATCATCATCTTTATTTAACCCTATAATGGGTGTGAGTTCAAATGAAAGTTCACTAATGTTTCCTTCTTTAATAGAAACCTTGCGATTTATTGGATGATACCCATCTTGTGAAATGACAAAAGTATGATCACCAGCAATATGAGGCAATACGTAACTTCCATCATCCAAACTATTTGCAGTAACTCTTGCACTAGAAATAATTTTTGTTTTTAAAGGGTTACCATTTACTTTATCAGTGATTGTTCCTCTCATAATCCCAACGATTGTTCCATTTACAGGGTTGGAATCAGTTGGATCTGTATTTAAATAATATTCATATAAATTGCTGATGTCATCGTTGTCTAAATCGTCTGAAGCATCATTTTTTAATGGGTTAAGATGATGTTGTTGTTCCCAATTATCGGGCATGCCATCATTGTCGGTATCTATCAATGTTGTATATGTGTTAGATTCAGACCATTCAGATTCAGCACCATGTTGATCAAAAAATTTTACTCTCCAGTAATACAGTGTGTCTGGCTTCAAAATCAATTCAGACATATATGCTGTAAGAAAGAAGTTACTGATTTCATCAATAATCAAATTGTTATCTTGAAAGCTATAAACCTGCCATTTCGAATATTGATGATTATCCTTGGTATTTGGATCTGAAAAATGATTAGTTGTAAATTGGGGTTTTAATGAAATGGAATTTGATGCATCATGAGGAAATAGTAGCTTTGGCTTATTGGGTGGCAAATTTGTAAATTGCAAAGGATTATAATTTTTTTCATATTCGAAAATGTTTGATAAGCCATCATTATCCAAATCTTCAAGTGCATCATCTTTGCGTTTGTCTAAACCATATTGTTGTTCCCAATTATCAGTCATGCCATCGTTATCATCGTCTGTATCTATATTGTCACCTAATCCATCACTATCAGTATCAAGCCATTCACTGGGATTGTTTTCAAACGCATCACAAAGATCACCAAAACCATCATTATCTACATCTTGTTGGTTAGCGTTAGGTATCAATGGACAATTATCAATAAGATCGTAATAGCCATCACTATCTGAATCTTCAGGATCAATATGTACTTGTAGATTTGTTTTTTGATTTTTATTCACAACTATTTCTGCATATGTTTTTGATAAATATCCAGTTGCTGTAACAGTTAACGAAAAAGTTCCAGAAGGGTGCTCAATGTTAAATGTGCCATCACTTGAACTATTAACAGAAATAGAATCACTAACACTTATTGTGGCATCTATGACTGGTTTTTTTGAATGGCTATCAATTACTACTCCACTAATAAAACCAACTCCTGTAATAGAACTATTTTTACCTGAACAAGATACAAGGGTTAATAAGCAGATTATATATAGTAATGTTTTTTCGAATCTGATTCTTGGCAAATTAAAAATTAAATTGGCTTTTCGTTTCATCATGTCTCATTAATAATCAAGGCGTTAATAAATTAAAGGCGATATATCAACGAAACGCAAAAAGTATGATCTTTGATATCTTGAGAAAAGTTAAGACTTTTATAAATATATTTACTGACATTGTTGCCAAATCTATACTGATAACCAAAGTCAAGTTGAATATTTTCTTTATGAAATCCAGACCCTAAAGTAAAACCAAAGTAATCATCAATACAGTCATCCCCTGGAACTGGATCGTAAAAAAGACCTGTTCGAAAAGGAATAAAATACTTATCTTTAAAAAAAAGATATTCCATTCCTAAACGAACTTGAACCGTTCTTTTATCATCATGATATGTCTTATCAGTATCATTTGGATTTTCTCTGTCTATTGCATCTGGTATAATATAATCTTTCCACTCAGTAACATATAAATCAAAGTCAACTTTAAAATTATTTCGCCTACCAAAAAGGAATGCTGCTCCAACGCCATAAGATAGAGGAAAATCTAGACTTTCATTATAAACATTTGAAATAAAACTATTAGGTTCTGGTTCATCTTTTTCAATATAATGAAAAGATGATTTATACTTTGATTTACGGATTACATCAGCGCTAAAAGGTGTTTTGATGACAGCACCTATAGTCACACTGTGATTAGAATAGTCTTTTTTCCATAACGCACCTAAGTTAAAGTTATAATTGAAGTCTTTAAACTCATAATCATTTATGCTTGTATAAGTAAAGGTAAAGTCATGCCCTTCATTTGTACCAGTACCTTTTTGATAAATTTTTTTTTCCCAGTGGTTTGTTGTTAATTCATTGCTCCATATGTTTATCGTTAATCCAACAGATAAGACTTTTGCTATAATTTCAACGCTACCTGCTAAACCTATAGCAGAAAGATTGCCTGTTTGAAGAAAGTTGGCATTTTGATTCAATACAAAATTATCAGCCTGTATAAAAAAGGGTAAATGCCACTCTCGATCAAAATTATATAGATTTTGATAGTTCAATGAAAATACAATGGGGTATGTTCTATTAAAACAGCTTAATTCAAGAGGATAGGCTAAGCTAAAGTAATTCAAACTATTTTTAGAAATACTTTGTTTACCATTTGATTGAGGATTTGTTCCAAAAGAATTGTCTTCAACGCGATGATAATTTGTAACAACAAGTGATATCTCTGTACGCTCTAAATTTATCAATGCAGCAGGATTCCATGATGCCGCAGTTGCATCGTCAGCAATAGCAATATAAGCACCACCCATTCCAAATGCTCTTGCACCTGAGCCTACTGGATTTAAAGTTGATGGTATTTCAATTTTTTGAATAGTCAGGGAATAAACCGGAGAACTATAAATGAATAAAATTACAAGATATGAAAAACCAAGTAAAATAATTTTTGTTTGTATATTCATATTAACTCTTTATTTCTTTTTTTGTTTTATTTGGTAATAACCAAAAAACCGCTCTTGATATAAGTATTATCTCTTAACAACCTTGCCTGAACATTTTTTCCATTTTGATTTTCTACACTTGCATACCAAAAAATTCCGGGGTCTTTTTTTTCATAAACAGCTAAAATTTTCTGCAAGCCTAACTTCTCATATTGAATATTTGTATAAATATTATTACCCTCAACTATTTTAACTTCTCCCTTAAGTCGAATAAATTTTCTTAGTATTCTTGTTGTGAGTTTATTTACACATCTTGTAATCATTGTGTTTTGTCTTGTGTCTTGATTCTCCTCACTATAAAAATTAACCCCAAAAGTATTTATTATAGAAGATAAATAAGCTCCTTTATATTTAATTTGGCATTTTGTTTCAATTGATTCTGACTCTAAAGATGTATATTTTGTTATTGTGCCTTCTATACTATATTCTGCTTTATCATATTTATCTGTTAGGACAAACCTTTCACTTTTTTCTAAATTATCCATTAGCTCTTGGGGTAACGACTCAAAATCTTTTTTACCTGATTTCGGTTTAATTCTAAAATGTTCTTGAATATGCATTTTTAATGCGTTTTTTTTCTTAAGGACTTCATATTCCTTCTTAATTACAATAATTGTTTTGGTGGTTTGATGGCCATAAGTGTTAATAGCTTTGATTTCTATTTCATTCTTTCCTCTTTTTAGATGACGTACTACATGATCAAAAGACAAGACTTCATCTTTTAAATGAGGGTCTTCTCTGTCTTTTGCTTCATTATATATTTTTTCTAGCTCAAATTTCTTATGATTAATAACAACTGAATGTATTTTGCCAGAAATTGGAGAAATACTCAATTTAAACAAAAAATCGTTTTCGTACTCATCATAAACTTCTGTTAACACCCCCTTATAATATACTTCTGTTAACACCCTTGGATCTTCAATAGTTATCATAGGTTTTTTTTTTCCAGGTATGGGTGATATTATGTCAGGCAGTACTTGAAAATCAAAAGGTAGCCACCAATTAAATGCCAGCAAATTTGTTTTTTTATTTTTGCTGTGCAGTTTCTCTAAGTCAAAAGTCATTTGTGAGATATTTCCTAAACTATCTTTAGCGATAAATTTGGCCTTTTTATTATTTAATTGCTTTATTTGTACTTGCTTACAAAAATTGGCCCTTTTTTGAGGTGTGATATCAATTTTTTGGTCGTTTATTGTCAAACTATGAACCATCGAGTCATCATAAATAGATCCACAAATAGTAAGACTTTCAGAGTTTGATAATATATTCGAATTCTCAGTTTTATTCGTGCCAATAAAAAATATTGGGCCTAAATGGTCAATGATAATTGTTAGTTCTTTTTTAGATATCTTTCCTCCAAGGTTTGTTGCTATTACAATAAGCTTATGAAGCCCTTGTGGTAAGTTTAATTCTTCGTTAAAAACAATTCTTTTCTCAGAACCTTCCCAAGAATAACGAATAACTTTTTCGACTGCGCCAGCTAGTTTTATTTCAGAAATATAAAATTCATCTGTTACGCAGCCTGAAAGCGTAAACGAATTACTGGTAGAAATTATTTCGGGTGTTTCATTGTGGGTCGTAATTTTAGGGCCTGATTCGATTTTTTCATTTTCGATCATTTTTTTTCTTACAAGATCAAGGTAGTACCTTGCTCTTTCAGTGTCCACATCTGATAATGATTTTTCTAATTTTTTTTTAGCGTTGTCAAAGTCATCTTTCATATAATATACAATACCCATTTCACGATGTGGGAAGTATGAGGCAAAGTGAAGACCATAAGTAGGAACCATATATTGATCAATTTTGCAATAATCACGAACACAGTGAATGGCTTTTTGGAAGTCATCAATAGCCGCACCAAAACATCCACCTTCAGCATATGATAAACCCCGCTCATAGTAATTCCAGCATTTCCCCCTGAATACGCCACGAATTGTCCCATACTTTTCATTGTTTTTTATGCATTCAGGACCTTTTATATGTCCACAATGAAAACATGAAAGCAAAGCAATTAAAAATAGTGTTTTGTTGAATATTGAAATAAATCTTTTCATGTTTAATACTTTCATTATTGATTAGATATAACCACAATATGTTATATATATAGTATAGTGAGTGTATTAAAAAAGCTAAGTCAATACTTTCTTTCATTTACTTAAAAAGAGAAAGAATAAAGCATCCGCCACCGCTACCACCACCGCCACTGCTTCCACCATTTCCTGAAGAATTAGAGGTAACATTGATATTTACTTCTGTTACTGATTGACTATTCCCTCTTGCAACAGTTAGTGTTGCTTTATAATTACCTGCCTTTTCATAAGTATGTTCGGGGTCTTCTTCAGTGCTAGTATAACCATCACCAAAGTCCCAAACCAATAAGTCAAAGGGTCTTCCAGATGATATCTCATTAAAGCCTACTTTTAGGGGTGCTGGGCCACTGGTTTTTGGTACAAAATAGTTTGCATAAGGAATGTTATTGTCTTTAACAATATAAAAATTGTGTAAATATGTTAACTTATCTGGTATTGTAACTTCTTGTTTTACGCTAATATATCCATCAGCTTCTACTACAAAAATATAAGTTCCAGGGGGATGAGCCATGGCGAAAGATCCTTTCTTACTCTCATCATCACGCTCAACACATGCTCCTATTTGGCTGGATGATTTAATTGTTGTTTCTACGAGTGGTGGCTGATTATTACTTTGATCATAAACATGTCCTCTTATTATAACACCAAGATCAAGGTAACTCTGCACTGCAGTCAGGTGATAACCTGAACCCGGTCCAAACATCAATGGATCAAATTGTTTAATTTTGACATAGAAAATATCATTAGATATCGCCTGAAAATTAACATATTCTGGTTGTCCTTCTTGAAAATCATTTACTGTTTTTAACAATGTTTGCCCATCAGGATGATAGATTTCAATCACTGCATCACAGTTTAGTTCAGGTTTTTTCACAGAAATCGTATACCATTCATCTTTTACCCCATGAATTTTTACCCAGTCTTGATCACCTTCGGTTTCAAATAAATGTTCCTGATCCCAGTCATAACCTAGAATATCCTCATTTTGCTGAATATTGTCATAAAGATGAATTATTTTTGATGTATCATAGGTATTGTCAGGTTCGTAAATATCAGTATCAATGAATTTTCTTTTTATAGTAATCGATACATTTGCAATATTTGAATCTTCAATGTTATTATTCACTTTAAATGTAAAATTATCTGTGCCATCAAAGTTTTGATTGGGTGAATATCTGATTACTGGTGGCGTACCTATCAATACACCATGATCAACGGATTTTTCTATACTGTATAACAGTGTGTTATTTCCAGTTGGATCAAAACCATTTAGTGTTATTGTAATCGCTACTCCTTCATCAGTCGAAACTAATTGATTGTATGCGATTGGAGTATTGGTCAATGTAACATCTACAAACTCATCTGCCCCTATATCGATCCCTCTACCAACAGGTCTAATGTCGCTTTCAAAATCTCTATCGGGTGCATTCTCAGAAGATCCAGCATCTATACATGGTGATATTGAAGTTAATTTGTAAACATTATTCTGTTGCAATAACATAGGTTCAACAAAAATATTATAGCCAATATCACACGATGTCCCATTGGAATTGACAATAACAATATCGCCATATGTGTCAGGATATCCCACAAAATTACTATTATTATTCGAAAAAGCATTATAGTATGTTGAAGTAGATAAATTACCACTTTTTTCAATAGCTATAAAATTACCATAAAAAATATTGTTCTTTATCTTAGCATCAAATGCACTAGGTATATTAAACCCTTTATTGCAACTGATAATATCATTGTTTATCAAAAGAGGAGAGCCAGAACTTCTGTCTCCTTGAATTATATTAAATGCTGTATCAGTGATATCTAAGAAGAAACTATTGCTAATTAAGGGACTAGTTTGAGCTGAAGTACAATAAGTACCACATCCTCCATGAATGTACATCTCAATTCCCTTATCATTTCCTCTAAATTGACATCTATCAATAGTAGGTTCTATTTGAGCGTGAAGTCTTTTAGGTGTCATATATTGTGACCAATCACGACTGTTTGCTTCTGCATAAATGGCAGTATTAACTGAATCTTCAAATATACAATTAAATATTGATATTTCCATTTTTGTCCAACTATTAATTTTTTGCCCTTCAAGATAAAGGTATAATGCTGTTTGTGCATTTGAAAATTTACAATATGAAATCTCATTTGGAAGTTCATCATTGGAATCATAACCATAAATATATAATTGGTCCCATTTCTGTGTTTCTACAGGGGATGTAAAAGAAATAAGACTTTCAGCTAATCCATTTGCAATGATCTGACCATACACATTCAATTTAAGATCTTTACCAATAATAACATTAACACCCGGTTCAATAGTTAAAACAGCACCTTTGTTAACTGTACAATTGTCAGTTAAAATATATGGGCTATTATCTTTTGACCATATTCCGGAAACATCTCCAGCAACTAGTGTTGGGCTCACTGCAACTGCTTTTAAACTATGAGTTACTAAACAAAAAAATATAATAAATACTTGAAAAATTCTAAACAGAAACATAATTCCTCCACAAATAAATATATACATAGTCAACTTATGTCACAATCTAAGCAAAGTTTTGAAAAATCGAATCTGCATATGTATATATATATTTATATATTTATCATAAATAAAAGTTAATTTGAAGATATTGTGTTTAATAGACATACAACGTCTATTAAATCAATGATATCGTTACCTGTTAGATCAATATTTGATGCAAAATAATCCGAACGAATATAATCGGATTGTATATTTGACATAATACGCAAATAAACAATGATATCTTTTAAATCAGTTATACTATCGCCTGTGATATCTCCCACAAATGATGTACCTTGTGTCTGTGTAATTGTAATGTTAACAGGATCAGAAATAATCCCATCAGCGTCTTCTGCTAATATTGAAATTGTGTAAGTTCCTTTTTCAGCAAAGCCATTGTATGTATATTCAAAGCGATTGTCTGGAACTCTTACAAGATCTATCACTGGAAAATTATCAAACATTCGACTTGTTGAGTTATTAAGATAATTGGGTGGAATAATTGCAGCCCATACACGATTAATTACAGTTAGATCCACAATGTTTTCAGCATAAAGAACTACAGATGTTTCCCCCGCTGTTAATGACAAGGATGGTGTAATACTATTCTTGTTAATACTAGGAGGATCACCTACTAAATATCCATATTCTTTTGTAATATGAAGGGTTTGTGCAATTTTTTTATCTTCTGGTTTATTACCTTTACCATCTCCATTGGTATCTATTTGTGGATCTTGATTTTTATTTGTCATTTCAATACTTTTTTTAGCATTAACAAATGAGCTATAAAAGCCAGAACCTTCATTCAAACGAGACCAAAAATAAAATGAAAACGAAACACTACCCGCACCTCCAAAAAGAGCTTTTGTTTTATCGCTACTTGAAGAAACAATAACTCTATCTTCTTTGCTTAGCGTCAAAAAACTACCTGATTTACAAGCTTCGTAAATGAAATATATTTTTCCATAAATATGTTTTTCAGCTTCTAATAACCAACTATTCAAATCCTCTGAAAAAAGAATTTCATTACTATTTAGTTTAAATTGCTGCTTTTCACCATGTCCAGCAACGTAAATTAATAAATTATCAGCATCAACAGCCCATTTCTGTATTGCATACCGAAAAGTTTGATTTGTTGTTTTTTTTATGAAATGACCATCAGAAATATTTGCTGAAAGATAAAAAATTCTATCCTCTGAATATCCTTGATTTCTTAAGGCAGTTAATGCGCTTTCAGCTAAGACATCTATACCATCATATATTCCTGTTAGAATAATAGCTTTATTGCCATTTCCGGTTATAAAACCTGCATAGTGCTGAATAGTAATGCTTGATAAGTGACCTGCAGCCGGTTGTGCAAAAGTTGATTTCAGTATGTAATTCGCTGAAATTCCTTTGCTGCCTTGACACAAAGTGAATTTCCGCATGGTATGATTTGAACTGCGTTGTACACCTCCAAAAATATCTTTACAAGGTATCAAAATCAAACAGATGAATATTAGAAAATATAAAGTTTTTGATTGATATTTCAACACATTCAGATCTCCTTCTCATTGATTATTGTGTGAATACTAGCGTAACGAATCAAACTATTGAGAAACAGTTTGTTGACATATTTCTTTTTCTGGATGATCTTCACAGACAATTTCTTTTAATGCATCATTCTCAGCTTTCAATTCTTTAAAAGCTTCAATTAGTAAGGCAGTAATTGGCGCATATTCAATGCTGTAATATTCGTCATTTTTATTGACAACTTCTGGAACAATATCCTTTGTTTCTTGTGCAATGAGACCGATTTTTTTACCTTTTGGATGATTTTCACTATCTTTCCATTCAAATTGAACTCCTCGAAGTTTTTGAATTTTTTCTGATGCATTTTTGATTGTGCTTATATTTTTTTTCAAGCGTTCATCGGAATCTGTTTGCCAGTTTGATGTTCCACCAGCATCACCTTGAACTGATAACAAATGAGAGGGAGTGGTTGTTCCAATACCTACTTTTCCATCAGTCTTGATTACAAAACTCTCATCCATTGCTAAAGCGCTTTCATTATGATCATCTGTTGTTTTGTATCCTATACTGAATCTATTTTCAGAATTTGGGCCTCTATGTGCAATAATCCAATGTTTGTTACCAGATGTAAGGACTACATCAGAAGCATGGTCATCTTCATCTTCTCCAATTATTTGCAATATGGCTTCTTCACCTTCAATAATTGTTTTTACTGTTTCATTATTATTATAACCGATGAAGTGTCCAAACCAATTGAAAACATCAACACTATGATAAACATGTAATTTGGCTTGAGGATTTATTGTTCCAACGCCTGTTTTACCATTGGGTAAAATAACAAAAGACTCTCTGCCACTAAGTTGACTGCCATGATCAGTTGTTTCTCTATAACCAATTCCGTATCTGTTATTATAGTCAGGTCCTTTATGACTTATTATCCAATGTTTATGACCAGAAGTAAGAATTAAATCAGAGGCATGCCAGCCATTATCTGCAGCAATTATTTGAACTGAAGAGTCAGGACCTTCAAAGATTGCATTAGCAAAACCATTTCTAACATAATGACCAAACGTATTATCTGAATAAGGGTTGGCAAGTGAATTTTCTAATCTGGTATGTAATAAACTGTAGGGGGTTTTAGTGCCAATACCAATTTTACCATCACCTCGAATAACCATTGAAGTGTTTGAAATCCCATCCTTTGCATGATTAGTAAATACGAAACCTCCATCTGGTTCTTCATTATTTCCATCAGTTTTTTCAAAAATTATTGCATCAAGAGTTTCTCCAAAAAAGTTCTTATCCCATTTTAGCCTAAAACCATCATCTGGAATATCAGCAACAGGGTTAGTTCCAAAAAAGCCAATATCACCGATAAAGATTGATGTACCATTTACTTCAAGGTTTGCTTTAGGTAATTCAGTTAAAACACCTAGATTACCAGAAACAGAAAAATTACCATTATCTTTAACAAGAGGTGTAAAATTAAGTTTTTGCATTGTAATTGAATTATCAGCAATTTTTTCAGTTGTAATAGCATTATCTACGATATTATTTGCCAAATGTGCATAAATCGCAAATGGTGCACCGGTTAGTAATTGTCTTGGGGTCATTTCTTGATCAGCGTCGATTGTAATCCCAATATATATTTTTTCATTACTCTGAAAAATATCATCTGAAAAATCATCTGTTTCTCCAAGAACAACATTGAAATTACCATCAATTATAGGAACATTTTCATGTAATTCATCCCAGATGAACGGATTTTTCACATTTTCATTGTATAGTTTAAACGTAATGTTCTTTTTACCATTGATTGGTGTATTGTTAGTATCAACAAGAAATCCCTGGTAACTAATTGTTCGTTCTAAAGCATGGCTTATGCATGGTAACAGTAATAAAAGAGTTGTTATTAATATAGTTTTTTGTTTTTTCATAATTCTTCCTTTTTTGTGAGAATTAATCAATTAATGTTGCTTGCTTTCCTTTCATTTTATTTTCATAAGGTTAGTTTTTAATACATCTAATTTGGTTGTAGTTGTGTACTAAGATTTCAAGGTCTCATATTTCATTTATTCATTTATTTCATTTTAGAATTCTTTTAGCCTCTTCTTTTAATCAATCAAATTAATTTGCTATAATCACATTTAATATTCTCACTCATATATAATTTAAAAAAAATAAAATGCAACATTTATTTTTATCATATCATAAAAATTTACATTACAAATCAAAATTATCAAAGTAGCCGCACGAATCTACAACATTAAGAATATAAAAAGTATTTTGGCTAAAGCTACTATTTATTCAGATTGATTTCAAGAGATAAAGTCGTGCTGGAAAAAATAGATTAATCCATTACAACAAAAGACGTGTCAACTTATGTTACTTTCGGGGCCGTACATTTCAAATATATATTATTTCGGCCTGTGATAAAGGCAAGGCCAAAGATACTGACAGTATTAGTTTCAACTATTATTGTATCACCTGATAGGCTAGAATTTCGTGGTGTTTCATGTAAGACAAACTTACCAACAGATTCATGATGATTTCCAGCATAATTTCTGGCACGATTGCCGGAAAATTCATCAAATTTATTCCAGGCTTACAGACCAGTGAATTTTTCAGATTGGCTGCACATTGAATTGTGAATGGTTTCCTGTTCAAGGGCATCAGTCCAGAATCGAATATCATCCAAAGCACCTTCAAAGTAGTTTCCATTGACTGATTTTCCAATGAGCAGGTTGCCGGATTCATCATATCCGGTTGGTGCCACACTTGCTGCCAGTTGAACACCATTTTGAAAAATAGTCATGCGCTGTGTTTCCTGATGAAAAACACAGGCATAATGGTGCCAGTCTTCATTGTTGACAATCCGAGCGCTGAGGGTATGATCATGAATGGTAAAGCGCATGTCATCATTTGAAAAGCCAATATTGATTCCAGTATCTCCAGAAAAAGTCTGATGGCTGATGACATCATGCAAACCAGATATGTTTG